>Ga0187833_10000225_pt1 | contig 65307 bp, 82 predicted proteins | sample ETNtaG_37_FD_167968 | JGI IMG/M metagenome (GOLD analysis project Ga0187833, IMG submission 167968) | Marine microbial and viral communities from oxygen minimum zone, Eastern Pacific Ocean - ETNP2014_SV_400_PacBio MetaG (Illumina Assembly) | ecosystem: Environmental > Aquatic > Marine > Hypoxic...
TACCATCAGTTTCACCTTCCGTCTTTTCGGCAATATGACGGCAGCGAAAATATTGCTATTAGTCATATTTTTTGTTATGCCATGGTTTCTTGCGATTCCTTTCTACGGGCTTGAAATTCTGATTGGTATGATTCAGGCATTCATCTTTGCCGTATTGACTTTGATCTTTGCTTCCGTTGCTGTGACCGGTCATGGTAAAGAAGAGGCAACTCAATAAGAGTATTTTGTATGTGCCAATAAAAAATAAATGTATTATAAGCTAGGAGGTAGAAATGGATGCTGTAGCGGTAAAGTATTTGGCGGCGGCACTATGTATGGGTGTAGGCGGATTTGGGGCTGCGCTAGGTATAGCTATAATAGCCAAGGCAGCTCTTCAATCTATAGGACGTAACCCTGAGGCCAAAGACCCAATAACGACCAATATGATTTTGGCTATCGCATTTACTGAGGCAATGGGTATCTTTTCATTGATTATTGCCATCATGTTGTTATTGGTAGTGTAAGGATATCTAGCACCCAGTGAATATACCGAAAATTGAGTGCAGAAAATCCGGATTTTCTACTTTCGGCCTGAATGGTTTTTATGGCTCAATGTTAGTTAAGAGTATTGTTCTAGGAGGTGATAATAATGGGTGAACTTGGTTTTGACGTACCGGTATTGGTAGCTCAGCTAATAAATGTAGCTGTTCTTGCAGTCCTTTTATATTATTTTGCCTATAAGCCAATGATCAGGGCGTTGGATCGGCGCTCGAATAGAATAAAAGAGGACATGGAGCAGCGCGGGAAAATTGGTGAGTTGAGGGCCAGTGCGGAAGAAGAGGTGAAAAAGCAGATTGAGGATGGGCGCGAGAAAGGGCGGGGAATAGCAGAACAAGCGGTTCAATCTTCACAGGAGATAAGAGAAAAGGCCAATCAAGAGGCATTGGCGCTTTTAAATGAGCAGCGGGCCTTGATTCAACAAGAACGGGAACAAGCGATGAATGAATTGCGAAACGATTTCGCTGATTTAACTGTAATGGCAGCGGAAAAGGTAATTGAGCGCTCGCTGGATATGGAGGCACACCGCGAGCTTATTGACAAGGTGTTAAAAGAGGCTGATCACAAGTAGTATTAGTTATTTAATATTAGGTAGTAAAGCGGGTGGCGTTATTAATGGTTAAAAAGCTTCAAGATGGTTCCGTTAATAAAAGTAGCGATGGTTTAGTAGAGGTTTTTACAGCGATTCCTCTCGATGAGGCCGATAAACTCAAACTAAAACAGCGCTTTATTAATATCATGGGTAAAGAGACGAAAATTGAATATTCGGTCGATACCAGCCTGATAGGCGGTATGATAATTAAAAGCAGGGATAAGCTCATTGATGGTAGTATCCGTAACAAGCTTAATGAATTGAAAGAGGCGATGGGGAAAGGGAAAATCTGATGGCACCGATGGGCAAGGATATACTAAATAGCCTTAAGAAGGAAATAGAGGAATATGCCCCAGAGGGCGTAACCACATATGATTACGGCACTGTTGTAGAAGCTAGTGATGGTGTTGCTCACTTAACTGGTATGAGGCATGCAAAATATAATGAGTTGTTGGAGTTTCCTGATGGAATAATGGGTATAGCATTAAACCTGGAAAAAGATAGTGTGGCCGCAAGTATCTTGGGGGATTATAAGAAGATTAGGGAAGGAGACATTGCAAGATGCACTGGACGTATTGCGGAAGTGCCTGTAGGCGAAGCACTGATTGGGCGTGTTGTTAATCTGCTGGGCCAGCCATTGGATGGCAAGGGGCCCATCGCAATAGATAGAACTAGGCCTATAGAGTGGGTGGCTCCTAATGTGGTAGCACGTAAGTCGATTGATACGCCAGTACAGACGGGCATAAAAGCAATAGATAGCATGATTCCGCTGGGGCGTGGCCAAAGGGAGCTTATCATCGGGGACCGGTCAACCGGAAAGACGGCAATTGCTCTTGATACTATTATTAATCAAAAAGGCAGCGGTATCATTTGTATTTATGTGGCAATCGGGCAAAAGCAGTCAAAGGTTGTAGAAATCGTCGGCTCCCTTGAAGCTAATGGTGCTATGGATCACACGATCGTAGTGAGTGCTAATGCCTCAGATACTGCTACCATGCAATATTTAGTGCCATATGCCGGTTGTGCCATGGGTGAAGAGTTTATGGAAAGTGGGCGCGATGTTCTCATTATCTATGATGACCTTTCCAAACATGCGTGGGCTTATCGGCAATTATCGTTATTGCTGCGTCGTCCGTCGGGACGCGAGGCCTATCCGGGGGATGTTTTCTATTTACACAGTCGTTTGTTAGAGAGGGCTGCTAAGTTAGCCCCAGAATACGGAGGAGGCTCTTTAACGGCTTTACCTATTGTTGAAACGCAGGCTGGTGATGTTTCGGCCTATATTCCAACAAACGTTATTTCGATTACTGATGGACAGATTTATCTGGAAACTGACCTATTCAATGCCGGTACAAGGCCTGCATTAAATATTGGCATCTCCGTCTCTCGTGTAGGTAGCGCCGCACAGACAAAGGCGATGAAACAAGTTGCCGGCAGACTGAAGTTGGAGCTTGCTGTATATAAGGAACTGGCTGCATTCTCTCAATTTGGCACAGAGGACCTAGATAAAACAACTAGAGATCAGCTGGAACGCGGCCGGCGTTTGACTGAGATCTTGAAGCAGCCACAGTATGAACCCATACCAGTGGAAAAGCAAGTGATGATTTTATTCGCTGCCGTTAATGGTTATGTTGATGACGTACCGATTGAGAGGGTGCAGAATTTCGTAGCAAACTTCCAGGGATTTATGGAACTGAATCACCCTGACATAGGTAAAGCTATAGCAAAGCAGAAAGAAATTACTCAGACGACTGAAGCAGCGTTAGTAGCAGCCATTGAAGAGTTTAAGCAAAGTATGGTCGATTAAGTAGAAAATTATTATTTTTGTTATATGGGCTGACTCCAAAGACTGGTCCCTTTCCGTTGGCGTGAAAGGAGACAAAAAAATGAGGTTAAAGATTGGCGGATATTCGTCTAATTCGTGACCGGATACGTAGTATTCAAAACATTGTTAAAGTTACCAGATCAATGGAAATGATTGCTACGACGAAAATGAGAAGGGCGCAGGAGCGCGGACGAGCCGGGCATCCGTATATTCAGGAGATGCGTAAAGTTTTGGCGGCACTAACGGGTGTAATAAGTATAAAAAAACAGCCTCATCCTTTATTACAGCGCAGGCCTGTTAATAAAATAGCTATAGTGCATATTACTCCGGACCGTGGATTATGCGGCGGGCTTCAGACTAATCTCAATAGGCTTGTGGGTAATTTTATTTCAGAACAGAGTGCTTCCGTTGTATCAATTACTGTTGGGCTCAAAGGGCGAGATTTTATGAAGAGGCTGGGGCATGATATTCAAGCTGAATTTACCCAGCTAGGTGACCGCCCCAGTTTACTCGACACATTGCCCGTATCAAGCATTATTATCGATGATTATAGTAGTGGCCTTGTAGATTCGGTATATATAGCTTATTCTCAATTCGTTTCAACAATGATACAAAAGCCGGTTTTGCAACAGGTGCTTCCTATTGAACTTGTAACTGTAAGCCAAGAGCAGAAAAGCCCGGATTACAAATATGAGCCGAGCCCGGAAGTAGTCTTAGGTAGCGTATTGCCCAGATTTATTGAGGCTCAGGTTTATAACTTTATATTGGAGTCGATTGCCAGTGAGCAGTCAGCCAGAATGGTGGCTATGCGAAATGCTACTGAGAATGCCAATGAACTCATTGAAGATCTAACATTGGCATATAATAAGGCGCGCCAGGAGTCAATTACAAAAGAGTTGCTGGATATCACTGGCGGTGGGACTACGGCTTAAGTGGAGGCAATTTATGGCTAAAGGTAAAGTAGTTCAAGTAATTGGAACCGTAGTAGATATTGAGTTCCAATCTGGTGAACTTCCTTCTCTTTACAATGCTATTGAGGTTATTGTCAACAAAGAGAAAGTCGTACTTGAGGTTGAGGGTCATATAGGCAGGAATTGGGTCAGATGTCTAGCCTTATCACCGACTGAGGGACTAGCCAGAGGTGCTGAGGCTATTGATACTGGAGCGCCGCTTAGCGTGCCAGTGGGGGAAGCTACCCTAGGAAGATTATTTAATGTAATGGGGCGTCCGTTGGATAACCTTGGGCAGGTTGAAACTGCCGAACGCTGGCCAATCTATCGCGCTCCGCCTTTATTTAAGGAACAGGAAACTACTACACAAATGCTGGAAACAGGTCTTAAAGTCATCGACCTGATTACACCATTTAGAAAAGGTGGCAAAGTAGGTGCTTATGGTGGCGCCGGTGTAGGTAAGACAGTTATTATCATGGAGCTTATCCGTAATATAGCCACGGAGCATAAAGGTTATTCTGTTTTTGCTGGTGTTGGCGAAAGATCTCGGGAGGGAAACGACCTGTGGCACGATATGAAGGAATCGGGGGTAATCGACAAGACTGTATTGGTTTTTGGCCAGATGAATGAGCCCCCTGGAGTTCGTCTGCGTGTTGCATTGACTGGTTTAACCATGGCGGAGTACTTCCGCGATGTTGAACATCAAGATATTTTGCTGTTTATCGATAATATTTACCGTTACACTCTAGCTGGCATGGAGGTGTCGGCCCTACTGGGACGTATGCCATCGGCGGTGGGTTATCAGCCTACACTCGCAACTGAAGTCGGTGATCTGGAAGAAAGGATTACATCTACAAAGGATGGATCGATTACATCTTTTCAGGCTGTCTATGTGCCGGCAGATGACTATACCGATCCTGGTGTTACTGCAACCTTTGGCCACCTTGATGCAGTTATTGCTTTAGAAAGATCACTAGCTGCGCAAGCCTTATATCCAGCTGTTGATCCTTTAGCTTCAACCTCTCGTATTCTTGACCCGGTTGTTGTTGGGGAGAAGCATTATGGGGTCGCTCGTGGTGTCCAACAGGTTCTGCAACGGTATAAAGATTTGCAGGATATTATTGCAATATTAGGCATTGAGGAGCTTAGCGATGAGGACAAGGTTACGGTAGCTCGTGCTCGTAGAATACAGCGTTTCCTAACCCAGCCTATGTTTGTATCTGAAGTATTTACAGGGAGAAAAGGTAAGTACGTGCCGATAGATGAAACTGTACGCGGATTTGAGGAGATTTTAGAGGGGAAACATGACAATCTACCTGAGCAAGCTTTTTACATGGTGGGCACAATAGAAGAGGCGGTAGCAGCCGCGGAGGAACTAAAGATATAGTTGCGGGGGTTAAAACCTAACATGAAACTTGATATTGTTACTGCAGAACGTATTGTTATTTCTGAGGATGTGGATACTTTGATTGCGCCGGGAATTGAAGGTCAATTGGGTATTTTGCCGCATCACGTCCCATTAATGACGATATTGAATTCAGGTAAGTTGCTAGTTAGGAAGGGCAAGGAAGACCGTGATTTTGCTATTTCTGGCGGCTTCCTGGTTGTTCAGCCAGATAAGGTGATAGTTTTGGTAAATTCAAAAGATACGGCGGAAGAGATCTGACTTGCCCCGTCTTTGGCCTGCTTTGCAATGAGAGGTTAAGCAGGATGTCGGGAAATATGGTTGCTTACAGTCATAACGCATTAATATTGGCATGCCTACGACTGGTTAAGTTCTAAATTTGATTTCCTTTATATTACGTGGTTACGGTGTCTGTGCTTTCCTTATGCTTAGGTTGCACAATCCACGCCAATAGCACCCCAAATCCATATAACAGGATCATAGAACCGCCTACCAATGTTTGGTTTATCGGATCAAACGTTGGAGTTATAATAGCTGCAAGAATAAAGGCGGCAACTACGGCGATCCTTCCCTTCTTGGCAAATGCAGATGCGGAAACCGCTCCGATTCTGGCTAAAAACGCCATAACTAATGGTGCTTCAAACATCACCCCTATCCAGAAAAGGAGTTTTACCACTAATCCTATGTAATTTCCTATTTTGAGATATGGCTCGGCAATATCTGCGGCCATGGGGGGATGGAGCAGGATATTGAGCGCGGGAGGTAATATAATATAATAGGCAAAAACTGCGCCTACTGCAAATAATAAAGTTATAAACGGTAGTAATAAATATAGATATTTCTTCTCGCGGGACTTAAGGCCTGGGGCTACAAAACGAACCAACTGAAAAATCAAAAAAGGCAGGGCTAAGGCCAAGCCAGTATATAAGGCAACCTTCATGGATGTGCCAAATAGCTCTGTTACTTCAGTGAATATGAATTGCTCATTAGGAATCCTAGAAGTAAAAACTTCGATGATGCGGCTGACATAGAAAAACGAAAATATCGTTGTAATTGCTACAACGATTACACATTTAAGAAGCCGAGATCTGCTCTCTTTTAAATGCTCTATTATAGTGGACTGTTCCGTGTTGGCTGCTTCATCAACAACCGGCATTTCCATCTAGATATAGCTCCGCAATTAAGAACTTTATTTCTATGCATCACTCACTTGTTTTTATGATGCAACATCAGGCTTTTTTGCTGGTTCTGTGCCGTTTGCTTGGACGTCTTTGGTAAAATCATCTGCCGTGCTATTTAAATCGGATATTATACCCTGCTTATCGATATTGACATCTCTTTTTACATCATTGATTTCTGCAGTTATTTCTTTGGTGAATTCTTTGACTGGCCTGTTGGCCTCATTCATTGTCCGCCTAAACTCGCTATAGGCCTTTCCCAAAGCACGGGCAACACCAGGAATCTTGTTGGGGCCAAGCACTAAAAGCCCTATAACAAGGATCGTTACCAATTCCATCGGGCCTATACCCATAAAACCCATAGTTAAAAACCTATCTTTGATTCATTAGTAATTCAGGCATCATACAAATACCTGATATTTCCGCTTCGATTAAGATATCAGTTACTTGGTTTCTTCTTTTGTAGCTTCGGTTGTTGTAGCTTCGGTTGTTGTAGCTTCGGCCGTTGTAGCTGCATCCGCCGACTCGGTTCCGGCTGCATCATCCGAACGACCTTTACGAAACTCTTTCACAGACTTGCCGATGGCCCCGCCGATTTGAGGCAGTTTGCCGGCACCGAAGATGATAAGCACTATTCCCAGAATAAGGGCTAACTCCCAGGGTCCTACTCTAAAAGGCATAGCTTTGTCCTCCTAATAGCCTTACTAATCCGGGCAAAAACAGCTAGATTAGTATTAATATTATGGGCCTCCAGTAACTGGAATGTCAAACTTCCTTTGTTGCTGCATAATAATGACCCTTTAAGACATTGACAAACAATTCTTCTGTATGTTATAAATTATTTAAACATCATAAATATTATGATAATAGTGATGAATGAATTATAGGCAGCCTTTTAAACCTAACTCAACATAAAGCAACTTGCGCTTGTAAAGGAATGCATTAACATTTTATGGAGGGAAACAATGGACTTAGAGGAAAAAGTTGTACATGCTAAAGAGCTAATAAGCAATGCTTTGAAAGAATATCCGAGGGTGGCCGTAGCCTGTTCTTTTGGTAAGGACAGCATGGTAACGGTTGATATAGCCAGACAGGTAGACCCGAAGATCAAGGTTTTTGCGATAATGACTCAGTACAAACCTGCAGAGACGTTTAACTATCTGAGGCGCATGAATAGTAAGATGGGCCTTAACGTCACAGTTTATATAGTGGCAGACAGCGTTCCCGAACTGCTGCAGAACGGGAAAGATAATTTGGACGTAAGGTTACTGCCCTTAAATGAATTTAATGAAAAATCAGCGAAGGTGCATGCAGATACCGGCCAACCGATTTATAAAGTTGACCCCGACGAGTGCTGCCGACTGCTGAAAGTCGATCCAACCAAAATTGCTGTAAGCAGTTTGGATGTTTGGATAACGGGCTTAAGGAATACCGAGGGCAGAACCAGAACCGATTATCAGGAAGTGGAGCATAAAGGGGGGCTGATAAAAGTCAACCCAATCCTTACCTTTACGGAGACGGACATATGGAAGTATATGTCCACCAGAGGCATTGAGCCTCATGCATGGTATGGAAAAGGTTATCGCTCGCTCGGCTGCGAGCCCTGCTCCAATCCCGGAGGAGAGCTTGAGAGAGACGGAAGATGGCAGGATACCAGCAAGTGCGGGGGCGAGTGCGGAATACACACCCAAGTGTTAAAATAGAGCTAGTAGACAGAAGAAATAGGGGTGTGTGGATATGGCAGCAGGTAACGGTCCAGACCATGAGTTGAGGGTTTATTCGGATATAACACAACTTATCGCAAGCCCTTTAAACCCTACGCCGCTAGTTCGAGTGAACCGGCTGAATACGAACGAGGGGCTTGCCCTTTACCTAAAACTGGAAAGATACAATCCTTTCGGTTCGGTCAAGGACCGCATTGCTTATGAGATGCTGAAGGGAATGGACACCGAAGGAAAAACCGTGGTGGAGCCTTCTTCAGGCAATACTGGCATTGCGCTTGCCTGCGTTGCCAATGCTTTGGGGATACTGGTAGAAATAGCGGTACCGGATAGAATTCCTGAAGAAAAAAAGACAATCCTGAAGTTACTGGGAGCCAAGCTCATGGAAGCCGATGATGCGTTATGCCCTCTGTTTCCTTCCGAGGGAGCCAGGGGACTGGTAAACGGAATTATCAAAAGTCCGGCTACCAAAGACAAGTATGTTAGTCCCAACCAGTATGAAAATGAGTTAAACGTAAAAGCTCACTACCAGACAACGGGCCCTGAAATATGGAAACAGACAAGTGGTAAAATCAACTTTTTCTTTGCCGGGTTAGGTACATGTGGGACTATATCTGGCATAGGCAGATATCTGAAGGAGCAGAATCCGGCGGTGCGAATTATCGGGGTGGAGCCAGCCTCGCCGGAACACCATCTGCCGGGCATGAAGCGGATCACTGGACTGGACGAGGAATACATACCCAAGATTCTGGATAGATCAGTGATTGACGATACCATACAAATTGGCGACAAAGATGCTTACCAGACGGCTATCGATCTTGCACGAAAAGAGGGAATACCTGTTGGCCCGACAACCGGCGCAATACTCTATGCAGCCTTAAACTATGCCAAGGCGGACAAGGGCATAGCCGTTGTGGTATCGCCGGATGATGCTTTCAAGTATACCAGCTTCTACAAAGGAATTGTCGATGCGGACCTAGCGGCAGAGCGCCAGTTTGGCTTAGGAGACGGAATATGAACGATGAAATCAAAACGGTAGAGTGCGATTTATGCGGCTTTGTTTGCCCCCTGTCCAAGATGAAAGCAGCAGAGGCGGTCGATGCTTTAAGTACGGGAGAAACCTTGAACATAGTTTTGGGCGATACTGAATCCCTTAAAAGTGTTGCCCAGGAACTGAAGGATAAAGGTATAAAACCAAGCTTTAAGCAGGAAGGTGAGAACAGGTTCATTTTAACTATCGCTAAATAATCCGGTGGCGTCTACGCCAACTTTTTGAATAACAGGTAGGTTGAGAATACACAGAAATGGAAACCCATAAAAGAAGCATTGTAAAAGCGATTACGTGGCGAGTATTAGCTTATATAATCACTGCCTCAATCGCATATCTTATTACTGAGAATATGATGTATGCGCTTAGTATAGGTTTTGCCGATACTGCGATAAAACTGTTTATGTACTACGGACATGAGAGGCTATGGATGAGAATAAAGTTCGGCAGAAAGAAAGAAGTTCCAGAAGATTATGTGATATAGAAACGTTAACTGAACCCCGACTTAACAGTTCCACCCACTCATGGCTTAAGCTTCTTTTTTATCATATTCTAACACCCTGTACATGGGCTGGAATGCCGCACGCGCGTAGAGAACGGCTGGGTTGCTAAGTAAAAAGAAAAGGACCACTGTAAAAGTGGTCCTTTTTAGATCAATTGCGTTGGTTGGGGAATCTAATCCTCTTTGATTCCTGCCAGTTTCTTGGCCATTTTCTTTTTGCCCTCAATATCCGCATTGCGTAATATAGTCATGCGGTGCGTTTCTGGTGAGCCACCGCCGTGGATATTGGATACGATGTCGCGACTCTCGAATGCCAGTTTCTCAATAAGCCTAAAGATGCGCATCCTATTGTCAGTGGAAACACCCTCCGGTCCATGTAAATATTTCTGAAGCAGAGGGCCGATATCATCGCGGGCAAAGTCTTTATCGGAAGGCAGGTCGGTGGTCATGCCGCCGGCGATTTCAACCATCATGCGGATTACCTCAGCTAGCTCCTTGCCTTCGTATAGCTTAGATGTGTTCGATAGCACTGGGTCAACGCTGTAGATGCCGGACGGGGTCTTGATGGACTTGACCGATGCCGCCACCGAGCAGCCATAAATGGCCTCGGTTATTTTGAGCATCTCAGCCAGCTTATTCTGGATATGCGATACCTTGGGCAAGCCATTGTAATCTGCTGCAGTGGCAGCAGCGCCTATAAGCACATTGCCCACGCCGCACTTGCAACCGCCGTGCGAATGGCGATGATAGTTACCGAAGTTGCGCACTATGTCGCCGGCATATTCATAATGACCGTCTAGAAACACTCTCTCGTTTGGTACATATACGTCCTCGAAGATGACCAACGGTGAGAACTTACTGAACTCCACATTACCCAAATCGCAGCCGTCTAGTGCTCTGGCCTCAAGTGTGCCTCTGCCGTAGACGTGGATCATGCCTTCGGCGTCATTAGGAACAGCACAGCAGACGGCGTAATCTTTGTCATCCTCACGCATCTCTCTAGTTGGTACCACTAGGCACCAGTGTGAGTTGAGCGAACCTGTTTGGTGCATCTTGGCCCCTCTGATGGTAATGCCCTTGCTGTCGCGGTCCACCACGCGCAAGTACATATCGGGGTCTTTCTGCTGCGACGGCCTGAGAGATCTGTCGCCCTTCACATCGGTCACGCCACTGAAGACGATGTAGTCGTTCTTCTGCACCATCTTGGTGAACGCTATTAGTCTTTTCCAGTATTCGGTTCCGTATTTCTGATCACAATTATAGGTTTCTATGCCCACTGCGTTGATGGCGTCCATGCCGGTGCAGCGCATGTAGCAACCGCCGATGTTCTGGGCCAGATACTTGAGCATTTCGACCTTGGCTAAGAGGTCTTCTGCGCTGATGTAGAACTTGAGGAAGCGGCTTACGTCCTCGCCAATAAGATCGGATTTGGTTACCAAATATTTACTACCTTCCGGGTCATTCTCCAGATGATAGGTAAGTGCTACAGCGGCCGTCATGTGCTTGATAAGCGGGTGCTCGAAAATATTCTCCACCTTCTCGCCTAAAATATATGCGGTAGGATGCATGCTTTCGAGCGTTTTGTAGTACTGCTCTTTCGTCATAATAGCCATATATCTTTTTTGCCTCCATCATAATAGTTAAATTCGTTTTTGGTGGACAATAGATATGTTATCATTTTTTTGCACTGCTTGTAAAATCACTGGCCACCTAAGCAAACAGAAAAAACGCCTGATTTGAGCGTAGGGCTTTTGACTTAGTTTGCAGAATGGTGTAAGCTGTCTAACACTGCCTATGAAACTGTTTGAATACGAGGGGGCTGAGCTATTTAGACGTGAGGGTATATCGGTTCCGCATTCCTCACTTGCCTCAAGCCCCAAAGAAGCAAAAGAAAAAGCGCAAGAAATCGGACTGCCTGTAATCATTAAAGCACAGGTGCTGACCGGGGGGCGCTATCTAGCTGGTGGAGTCCGTACAGCCCACGTTTTGGATGACGTGGAGCGGATTGCAACACGCATTCTGGGCTCAAAAATCCATGGGCTGCCCGTAGATAAAGTCCTGATAACCCGCAAGCTGGAAATCGAAACTGAGTATTATCTTGCCATTACCGTGGATAGCTATCAAGGCACCCCGGTTGCTATCATCAGCTCCTCAGGCGGTGTTTCCATTAATGGTACGGCCAGTGATAAGCCTGAGTCTGTGGTAACCAAGCCCATTTCCATTATACAGGGACTACCTCTTCAACAGGCAAGAAAAATGTGCCGTGAAGTGGGGCTGATAGGCAAAGAGGCGGCTAGTGTGGCAGAGGTATTGTGCTCACTGTACAACATTTTTAGAGACTACGATGCGTTACTTGCCGAAATAAATCCGCTAGCTAAAATCAAATCTGGCAAATTGATGGCTATAGATTCAAAGATAGAGCTAGATGATTCCGGTCTGTACCGCCATCCTGATATCAAATTCGACAAGAAATCTCGCATATATAATGTGCTTGAGCGCAAGAGCAAGGACGTAGGTGTTAGCTATGTCGAACTCGATGGCGACATAGCTATTATCGCCAGCGGCGCTGGCTTGGGCATGGCATCGATGGACATCATCAATAGACGAATGGACTCCGCCAACTTTCTGGAGACGGGTGGAGGTATTACTGAGGAACTCCTTTATGACGTAATGGATTTGGTGCTGCAAAAGGAAGGCATAAGAGCCATTTTCATCAATGTATACGGCGGTATCAACCCCATACATGAAGGTGCCAAGGGCGTTGTGCGTTATATGCAGGAGCACAATATAACCATACCGGTGGTGGCCAAGGCGTTGGGCAATCGCCAGGAGGAGACATGGGAAATTTTCAGAAACCACGGCGTGCACGTGGTTGACGGCGTTTCTACCGAAAGCGGCATTGAGCTACTGTCCAAAGTGCTGAAGGAAGCTAAATGAGCATTCTGCTGAACAAAGATACAAGAGCGATGGTCCAGGGCATTACCGGTAAAACCGGACGTGTCCAGACGATGTGGATGCTTCAGTACGGCACCAATATTGTTGCCGGGTGCACACCGGGTAAAGGTGGTCAGGAAGTAGAAGGTGTGCCGGTATACAACACCGTTGCCGAGTGCGTTGAAAGCCAAAGCGCTGAGGCATCGCTGTTCTTTGTGCCGCCTCCGGCGTTTAAACAGGCCGCATATGAAACCATAGACGCCGGCATCAAGCTTATCGTTGTCGTTACCGAGCACCTGCCGGTCCACGATGTGATGGAGATAAAAGAATATTCCCGCGATAAGGATGTACAGATCATCGGTCCTACCACACCCGGTATCATCACCGTCGGCGAGGCCAAGATGGGCATTATGCCGGGCAACATGTTTAATCCAGGCCGCATCGGCATCATCTCCCGCAGTGGCACCCTTTCGTATGAGACCAGTATCAATCTGGCCAAGGATGGTTATGGCCAGAGCACCGTCATCGGCATCGGCGCCGACCCGGTGGTTTTCACCGATTTGCCGGATCTATTGCGCATGTTTGAAGAGGATAGGGACACCGATCTGATCGTAATCGTCGGCGAGGTTGGCGGCATACAGGAGGAAAAAGCGGCGGAATACATAGACCGCTGGATGACCAAGCCCGTTGTCGCCTATATAGCTGGCCTGAATACACCTGAGGGCAAGAAGATGGGCCATGCTGGCGCCATTATCCAAGGAGATGGCAAGGGCACTCCGCAGAGCAAGATCGCCGCGCTTAGGGAAGTTGGTGTCGATATCGCTAGGTACCCGGCAGATATCGTCGGTCTGGTCAAACAACGCCTCGGTTAAACGTGTAAGCGCCTTTGTCATCAACGCGTTTCTTCAGTCTCTGTTATCTCTTGCCTCGGTACCTATGATAGTTATCCGGCCTGCGTTTCTATCTCCAGAAATGCCGTTTGGGCGTGTGGTATCATATTCCGACCCGACGTAAAACGTAAAAGTGTATGGGTTGATTTGTTCTGAGGCATAACTTTATACTTTATGCAACGAGGTTTGTTTTGACGAGAAGACGCCAGTACCAGAAGAAATATACCGCAAACGGAAGAAACTGCCCGTCATGCGGCGAGGATATAGGCTGGGCAGCTGGAATCAAGGCGATATGGCCGATGTCGCTTATGTGCCCGCACTGTGGCGAGGATCTAAAGTACCTGGATACCCGTGTCGTTACTTCGGTTATGATCGTGGTGGCAATTTTTCTTATCATTGCCGCTTTCTTCATCTCAGCGCTGCTCGTGCCCTTCCAGTATCAGCTTTTGCGCATAGGCCTGACGGCGATGTTTATGATGCTGCTGTGGATACCGGTGGGGCTGTTTGCTGGAAAGTACCTCAGATCGAATAAGGTGCTCGCTTTAAAAAAAGATACCGGTAAAATGGGATAGCAGGAGTCGAGTTGCAGCACTTCAGCGCGGGTAACCGTGATATGGATGGGACAAAAGTGGCCCCGGCTTTTTTATTTGGCATAACGGATGCCTCGCTTGACCACGGTTTTGCCTCGCTGTACAATGTTCTGTAATTACAAGGTGTTGTTATTTCTATAAAGCATAAGAAAAAGGAGCTATGCGATGGTATCTCTTGGATTGATATTAATTGTGGTTGGGGTAGTCATAATTGGCCTTGTTGGTTATACGTGGAGCTGGTGCATGAAATGCTCTAGAATAAGATCTGTTGCAAAGGTTCTCAAGGAACCCAGAGCCAGAATCTTATTTGTAATCGTGGGATTAGCTTTGATATGCCTAGGGTATCCGCTTGCGGTGGGGTGGTGGGGGTAACAGGTAAGTGTGTGCGGCTCCACTATTTGACTGCGTTTTGTGTTATAAAGAATTGGGCTCAGAAATCAGAAGACCGAGGTGGTTAAAGTAAGTTGTATAGGACGTGATTGCTTAGCTTCGTTAGCAAAACAGTCTACTCCATATTCATGTGTACCGCAATAATTGTTACTTGATAAACGGCCCGTCGTTTGTGCCAGTATCTTCGCAGCTCGAACAGAACCCGGTCTTGGTAGAGGTGGGTTTTCCGCAGCTTGGGCAGAACATATTATTGGATTCATTGGCTGGAACATCTGATGATTGCTGTGCTTCGGCAACAGGGTAGGCAGGCCCGGCGCCCGTATCCCAGATATCCATGTCTATCTTTAGCCGCGCCGCGTTATATTGCTCCTTCTTCACACGCATGCCGAAATAAATCAGAGTTGTGGAGATGATGGTTATGGGCCATGTGATGATGTAACTGATAGATTCACGGAACGGGAAATAGCCCATCGTCTTGGCAAAGCTAGCGGATAAAAAGTATGGCAACAGCAGAAGAGTTTGCAGTACCTCGGAGATGACATAGGCGAAGAGGCCAAAGACGAGAACGCAGGCAAATATTTCCCACCAGTTGTTTTTGGTAAGTTCCGAGCTTCTTGATAGTGACCCAGAGACGCCTTTGCCTTCAAACAGGACAGCGTGGGCAACGAATACCCATCTGATACCGAAGTAGATTGCAAACGGTATGCCGATTATGGTTATCGCTAAAACAGCTATAATAATAGCGCAACACGCTCCGGCCAGAGACACGGTAACGAATTTCCGGACGCCGGCGCTAAGCGCGTTGCCAAGCGATATCTGCCGTGTTTGGTGCCGCTGGCCTACCACATGAACCAGGATATTGTTTATTAGCGTATAGATTACGCCCCAGATGAGAATGGCGAGCAGGATGAGCCATATAAGTTGAAAAACGCTCCCGACTGTCCAGATTCCGGGTTCTTTCGCCGTAGCAGGAGTCACGAACGTGCTCACTATTACATGGGTAATGCCCCATCCTGCCACCGCTCCAATAGCAACTAGCGGGATGACGGCGCACATGACCTGCCACCCGTTTTTGAAGTAGATGCTAAAGGTGTAATATATTAGCTTACCCAGATTCAATGGTTCGAGTAAAATTATAATAATAGATCTCCTAGCCCATAAAGAACATTAAATTCCTGTATATTTTAACATATGCGAATTCGGATTCCTGGAGAGATGGTCGAGGTAGTGCAGATCGATTGGCTATATATCTTAAGAGCAGGTACAATATGTGGAGGAGAGTATTAGTTGCAACCAAGGGACCACCGGGCAAGATCTGAGCGAATGGGCCGTGACTCCATTTGGGGTCTGATTGCCAAATTTTCTGCGCCATCTATTATCTCCATGACGGTAGGTTCCACATACAACATTGTGGATACCGCATTTGTGGGCCATCTGGGTCGTGATCCGCTTTCAGCGCTGGTAATAGTATTTCCCGTAATGCTAATAATTATGGCGCTGGCAATCGGGACCAGCGTCGGTTCGGCATCGCTTATTGCGCGCAGACTTGGTGCCGGTGACCACGAGGGCGCGGACAGGGTTGCTTGTACGACCATTACACTCACCCTGATAATCGGTGGGTTGACAACGGCAATTTGTTTGCCCAATCTGGATGGGATATTGCGCCTGGTGGGGGCCAGCCCGGAAGTACTGCCTTTGGCCAGAAGCTACATGTCTATCCTGTTGATATTCGCTTTTCTCAACACGTTTGCGCTGACTATTCCAAACGTTGTCAGGGCGCAGGGCTCACCCACATTTCCCAGCGTGATCATGATAGTATCGGCCCTGGTTAATATCGGGCTCGACCCGGTGTTCATCTATGCGCTGGATATGGGTGTGCAGGGTGCTGCCGTTGCTACGGCGATAGCGCGCGGTGTGGGCACGCTGTTGTTTGTTCTCTATTTCGTCATGGGTAAAACGTCTTTTTCCTTTCGCTTGAAATACTTTGCACCCAACATCAGAACAGTGTTTGAGATATACCGCATCGGGCTAGCATCTATAGTGCGCATGAGCGGCACATCCATAGCCATGACGGTGAGCCACAGGATTGCATTAGGTTTTGATGCAAATACGCTTAATGTGCTGGGCATTATCATGCGCTGCTTCAGCGTGGTAATAATGCCCGTGGTCGGATTAGGTCAGGGGACATTACCGTTGATTGGGTACAACTTCGGCGCCAAACAACTGGCTCGTGTGGGAGAGGTTGTGGTTAAGTCGGCAAAGGTCGCTCTTATCTGGGGAATAATATGCTCGCTGGTCGCTTTTGTTATACCGACACATGTGATGTCGCTCTTCGGCTCAGACGGTGAGTTCCTCAGGCTGGGTGCCTATGGGCTGCGGATAGCTGGTATCGGCGTAATTGCGCTGGTGCTGATGATATCACTCACAAACTTCTTCCAGGGCATAGGCAAGGGTGTTGCGTCACTGATACTGACATCTACGCCAGACCTCTTGCTGTGGTTGCCTAGCGTATTTGTGCTTACGCGGCTTTTTGGCCAGAACGGCCTGTGGATGGTGTTTCCGGTTGTGGATACGATTGCGGTTATTCTGACTATTACTTGGCTGACGATGACCTTCCGCTCCTTAGGCATAGGTTTTCACCGGCGCTATGGCGGTAAGTCGATTGGCGAGCCCGAGCTGAGTCAGAATCAGAGCCAGAGGCTAAAACAAAGGCAAAAACCAACAGATTCTGAGCAGTAGCAGTAGTCTTTTTGACTTCCATGGCATTTATGCTATTATAGGCAGCACATTGATATGGGATTGGAGGCATGTGTAATGGAAGGCAAGGTGGGATTTATTGGTTTTGGTAGTATGGGTGGAGTGCTGCTTCGCAGTCTGCTAAGGTTCGACTCACTTATAGAGAAGGAGGCTATCTTAGCAACGCGCTCACGCGATAAACTCTCTGGTTTCATCTCCAAGTATCCGGGTCTTGAGGTTATGCACTCCAATGCAGAGTTAGCTGAGAAGTGCCATACCATATTCATTTGTGTGGGCGCAGCAGACGTCAAGGGCGTCATCGAGGAGATAAAGCCCAGCCTTGCCGAGGACGTTCATATCGTCTATATCAGCGCAGGGCTTACCATCGGCAACCTTACAAAGATATACGATGGCAAAATCAGTAAGGTTATTCCTGCGCTTACCTGTGGAACCAGAAACAGTGTTATGCTGGTACACCACAACGAAAAGGTTACCGAAGATAATTCCATGAGGCTGGAAAGATGCCTTTCAAAGTTGGGCACCATCAAGATTGTAGAGGAGGATCAGTTCGAAGTTGGCGCCGATATCTCCAGTGCGGCACCGGCTTTTATGGCGGCGATGATGAAGTATTTTACTGCGGCGGCAGTTAACCATAGCAGCATCAGTACTGAAGAAGCTGAGGAAATGGTACTCACCACCATGCTGGGTACGGCCACTCTGATGTCTAGGAGGAAGATCCCGTTCGACAGCTTAATCGATCGTGTGGCTACCGATGGCGGCATTACCGAAGATGGTATAAAGGTGCTGGACGAAAAGCTGCCCGCCGTGTTTGATGAACTGTTTACCGCTACGCTTGCCAAGAACGATGCAATTAAAGCAAGCATGGACGAACAATACAACTCTTAGCTTGGTTATCCAGCCTGGTTAATATAGACCGCTTTTAGATACGAACATACAATAATGGCTGGGATGAAGGCGGTCAGACTATGGGATGGCCTGATGGCGAATACTTCCTTAATCTCGTATTTTCTGGCGTAATTGGTTGCGCAGACAAAGTATTTGAAGAACCAATTCTTTGATTGCGGCACTATTCCGTCTGCTGAGATTCTGAATTGGATGGCGGTTCCGACTCGAAGTGGGATTCCTCTGTATCTATGGATGATTTTAAGTAGTGCCTGGTAGGGTCTACTCTATTAATTACGCCGGCTATCCAGGAGAAGGCGCCTATTATTGCGTAAACCCATGTTGTGGTAAACAGATATGTTTGTGGGTAGCTAAGCAACCATGGGATAATTGGCTCCCTGCTGAACTGCTCCGGGTTTTTGTAGGCAGGGTCCCAGTTATCGTGAAGCCAGTTGGCTACCCTGGCGCCGATGGGATTGATTATAACGCCAGTTTGCTGGCTGTCGATAAAACAGGTTATTGCTCCAAAGAGTATGCCCACGAGTACAAAGCCAAAAAATATGGAAGACTTCTTGGAAAAGCCCCTCTTGTCTAGCGGCACGCTAAAGGTGACAACGACTATTAAATGGACGATTATGAATAGATAGGTTACCACCGGGATACCTGCTCTCTTTACGATTGGATGTGTTTATATAATATACTATCCGTCTGTTGCGGGCCAGCTATGCACAGGAAAATCATAAGCCATAGAGAGAACGATCGTGTACGGATGTAGGGGGAACAAGGTCATAGCTTTTAAATCTCCTGTTTATACATGCGCATAAAGATGCAAAAAGTCCCGAGCGTTGTATGCCGAATAGGATTTGTATCAACCCCTTACACCTGTTTTCCGACCTTTATCGCGTTGTACGAAAGCCGAATTACCACTACGCATATAAGTTGTAAGGGTTGGGTTGTCGGCAATGGCGTTATTAGACAATGTATAAAGCAGCTAAATCTGCTTTTCTATATTGCCTTCCAGCATGACCAGCTGTATCTTGTCGGCGTTTTGTAGGATGGTGATGTCCTTTAAGGGGTCACCATTTACGACTATCATATCTGCCAGTTTACTCTCTTCTATCGTACCGGTTTGATCGCCCATAAAGCAGGCCTTGGCACCGTTCTTTGTCGCCATCACAATCGCATCCATCGGTGTTATATCACAGTGCTGCACCAGCAGCTCAAGCTCACGCGAGTTCTTGCCTGCTGTATCGGCTATGCCCATATTGTCGGTGCCCATTGCGAACACAGCGCCTGCCTTGGTTAATCTGTTATAGCTCTCTATCATCAGCTTAGCGTTTTCGCTCATTTCCGCTAAAGACTTGCGCATAACGTTTATGGTGGAAACGAAGATTACATCCCTTTCAATCGCCAGATGGACCAGTTTGTCGTCGGTGAGCAGGGCGTGCTCAATGGTTTTAACTCCGCCCAAAATAGCATTTGAAAGTGCTGTGAGCGATTTCTGATAGTGGGCGGTAACGTACTTGCCCACTTGGGCTGCCGTATCGACGATAGCCTTTATCTCATCCAGGTTGAACTGCACGTCAGTGACCTTATCCCTGGGCGATGTAAAGCCGCCGGAAACGTGTATTTTGATGAAATCGGCACCCTGGCGCAGCGCGTAGCGTGTGGCCTTGATGCACTCGTCAACACCATCTGCCAGCAGGGCACTGGTGAAAGCGGAGCGGTATTTGGTGGTGCGTACGTCCACATATTCTACGGGCAGGATGTGAGGGTCGCCGTGGCCGAATGTCTGGCTTATCCAGTGACCTGCAGCCAGTATACGTGGCATGCCGGTTAGAGTCCCTTCCGCGGTGGATTCTCGCAAATATAAGCTATTGCTTGAGCCACAGCACTTGACCATGGTATAGCCGGCGTTTAGCATTGCCTTGGCATCGGATATTGACTTTATCACGCCGAGTTCTATGGGCCGCGTCAGCCATTCCTGTATGCCGCCCTGGACGCAACCCCATAAGTGAACGTGTGAATCGATAAGGCCAGGCATAACCGTTTTACCTTTGGCATCAATAACTGTAACGCCGTCTGGCACTTTGATATCCTTACCAACGCTTTTAATCGTTTTACCTTCGACAAGGACATCAGCGCCTTTCATAGTATTGGTGCCGGTTCCGTCTATCAGTGTTCCGCCTTTTATAAGTATGGCGTTTGTTTTCTCATCGGGCATTCGTCTTCTCCTTAGCGGTCGAATAAGGTTTCTATCAACTCCCTGTATATCTCCCGCTCTGGGGGGTATACAGGGAGTTGGAGGGCATCCCTAGACATCGGGCGTTTCCCTCCGTTATTTATAGGCGCACAGCACCTTGAAACGCTTGAAATCCGGCATGGATTTAGATATGATCCTGCCAAATCCTGCCTTTTTACAAATATCCGCCCATTGCTCAAAACTGATGCAGTATTCACCGTCGTTTAGAATGTGCTTCTTGCCGTTGTCATACATGCGCGAAAAGCCCTCGACGCCACCATCTTTGAGTGCCTCTATCAGCTCGGGAATAAGGTAGCTCAATACTCTCTGTAAACGTTTGGGATCAGTGAGCTTACCCGTCGTATCCATATCCAGGTCGCCGAGAATAAACCTGCCGCCGGGCTTCAGGATGCTGCGAATGCTCTTGATGACGGGAAGCTTGTTTTTAATGTGATGCAGTGATACTGTTGATGCTACAATATCGAACGATTCGCTGGGAAAATCAAGCGATATGGCGTTCATCATACGGCACTCGATTTTATCGGTTAAGCCCAGTTTAGCCAGCTTATCTTTGCAGATATTCATCATGTCCTGTGAGTAATCAATGCCGACGATGCTGCAATTGGCTGCTTTGAGGAGCCTGAGCGACGTAAGTCCTGTGCCGATGCCTATATCCAGTACGCGTTCGCCATCCTTGACCTTGGACATCTTAACGGTAAGGTCGAGCAGCTGGTGGTGGCGCTTGATCTTACCCAGCGTTCTATCGTAATTGTTGGCCCAGTCCTTGAACCACTCTTTTGTAAGCTGTGTTGTCTTTGACAAAGCCTCTATCAACCCCCTGATCTCCCGCTCTTGGAGTTTTTGCATGTTACTGCTCATCGCATGTGTTTATGTCGCAGAAACGCACGTGAATAATCGCTTTGCTCTTGAGTCAATACATTCGTTATTAAGGATTGGAGAGCACCCCCGAATCCCTGGTAGGAAGAATCCGGCACCTCTTTTATATTCTTAAGCAGTATACCATCAAGTCGAAATTTATCAAACATGCCCAACAAACAATCTCCTTTAATAAATAGTTATTGTAACGTTCGTTCCTGACTATCACCCTGTTTCTATAATTGACATTTATATACGTTTTAGCGACAATGTTTTCATGCGAATCTACATTTACTAATACTTTACGATGCGATTGCATCACGCCATACAGAGATTTAGAGGGCCAAATACTAATCATGAAATATTTTCACTGGTTATTCTCCCAACATTTATATGTGATCGTGTTTGTCTCTGCACTTTGTTTAGCGTCGATTTCTTGTTCTAATTCTTCTGATAGAGAACCATCTCCAGGTGTTCCACCTACGAGCGCATCCGCAATTACTTCACCGCCCCACAGCATGGAAGGTATCAATACCCATACGGAAATGTATGGCACAGGTGCCGACCCTAATATCATCACGCTTGGTCCTAAAGATGGCGGTCATCCAGGCTGGGAGCCTTACTCCAATAAGACTAGTATGGAATTCGAGCTCAATCACGGAGTACCTGTACTCGCACCTATTGATATGGTTTTGATAGGTTTTCAAAATAGAAGTGCCGAATATCGGATTCGTGCAGACGGACAAAAAGAAGCCCCATACAATGATTTGCTCCTGTATTTCGAATCTGCAAGCCCTGATTGGCCAGAGATGATTATAGGTATCTATCATTTATTGAGTTCGCCGCTATTGCCTGGTCATAACCAGAATCCAGGTTGCAGTGAAATTGAAGAATGGGGAAGCCGGATACAAGCCCAGGGCCACATATTCTATCCTGATAATGATAAGATTTACGTTGGCAACACCGGTTGTGCTTTGGATTCTACAGGAGACGCCCTTGCATGTGATGCTCTGATTGGACACACGGTAAAGCGTGGAGAGCTAATTGGGTTCGCCGGTAGTGTTGGTACGCATTCTATGGCGTCTTTTCGCTTCAAAGTCTCAGATATATCTGAGAATCCTACAGTTCAAAAGGGGAATCGCTATCTTCACTGGGTTCAGCCAGGGGCATTCTTTTATTGGAAGTGTTATAGCCCTGACACGAATTTTCCCCGTGGCGTACTCGCTTATCCTTTCGAATGTGACGGCTATCAGCTTTCTGCAGAGCAACATGATGTGAGTTTCAAATATTCCTCATAGAGGTAGCGAATGCGCTGTCTTCACTGCCCATAAAATAGTCTTATAAGCCTTAATAACATAAACGCCACAGCCCTTTATTGTGCCATCGTTGACATATCGGTGGCTTTGCCTTATAAATCAAAACTAGTAGTTGAAAGGAGGTTTTAAACACATGTTTACCTTTTCTATTTTTGGCAAAACTATTGAGTGGGACCTTGGGTCTATTCTTGCTAGTGCGGGCAAGACGCTGCTGATCATCGTAGTGGCATTGGTCGTACTCTTCATTGTCAGGAGGCTTGTGCCGAGGTTGATTAAGATGCGTCTGCCTAAGATACGCGGTAAAGCGCCAGAACAAAACGAGCAGCGCGTGGGAACGGTATCCAGGGTTATCATAAGAGCAGCCAATGTAATTGTATTAGTTGTGGCTTTGATGATGATATTGGATGTGCTTGGCATTGACACCACGCCGGTATTAGCTACCGTAGGTGTTGCATCTTTGGCTATTGGTTTTGCGGCACAGAACATTATACGGGATTACATGCATGGTATGTTCATTGTGATGGAGGACTGGTATCGTGAGGGCGATGTGGCCACCTGTGACGGAACGGTGGGTGTTGTACAGGAGCTAAACCTGAGGCGTACCATCCTGAGGGATATTGATGGCAAGATGCACGTAATTCCCAACAGCAAGATCGATAGGGTGAGCAACTGGGGCCGTGACTGGTCCAGGATAAACCTCGATATATCTGTGGGTTACAACGAGAACCTGGACAGGTGTATAAGCGTAATCAACGAGGTATGCAAGGAGCTAAAAAGCGACGAAAAATGGGGTGATAAAATGGTTACCACGCCAGAGGTGCTAAGGGTAAACAAGCTGGGTGGCAGCGGCGTGGACATCAAGATACTGGGTGATACCAAGCCACTGCAGCAGTGGGCTCTTATGGGTGAGCTGCGCAAGCGCGTAAAAGATCGATTCGATGTTGAGGGAATCGAGATTCCGTGGCCGCACACCAAGATATACTTCGGCAACGATATGGCTACGGCAGCGACAACCAGCTAGGCTCTTATCACTAACATCTGGTGGATACACATATTTGATAAGGGCAGGCTTTATGGCCTGCCCTTTCTATCCATCATCACCGGTTTGAGGATGAAATCCAGGAAGTAAGATATTTTTAATGGAGGTGTGGTCTCTATAAGCTCCTTAATTGTATAATGTGATAATGGTAAAATATTGTATGTATGCAGAGTGGACATTGATACGTATATTTGCTATCATGCCTCCACAGCTAGTGCGAAGGTGTTCTATGAAAGGCGTTTTGGAAAAGAAGGAACGCAGGTTTGAGGTGCTCTACTCAAAGGTATTGCATCCCTATGTGGTTTATACTCCCGCTGTGGCCCTGATAAGTTACTACGCCAACAGTGATTCTTTCATCGACTGGATGAGGTGGACACTGATTACACTTGCCCTCCTCTACTTTTTTTCATCCGGATATGTATATTTGCGAATGCGGTCTATGAAAATGCCGGATGGTAAGCGTATACACTCGCGTGAGTTCTTTCGTGAGCACACTGGCGAGATGATCGTGCCGTCATTCCTATTTATGGTGCCTGCCGCGCTGGGATTGCATATGTTTAAGGGGCCCGTAAGCCTACTTGCGCTTGTCGTAGCTGTGGGCGGTGCCATGCTGATGGTGGTGCTGATAAACTTATTCTACCGCGCCAGCCTGCATCTGTCATCGACGACAGGTGTTATGATGGCGCTGGGACTGACCTTTGGCTGGATTATTGTACTGGCTCTTCCGATTGTACTGCTGCTGGGTTTTTCCCGCTACCGCCTGGGCGAGCACACCATACCCCAGATGATCGTCGGGGCTGCAATCGGTATCGGGTGTGTGTTTGCCGTATTCATTGGATTGGGCGTTTAGCCTTTTCTCGTGTGCTCTCCTCGCAACACCAATGTTCTATGAGACACCTCCTGTTAGTATCCTGACGTAGTTACGGAGGACAAAATAGCTCTGCTGGGGTATTTGTCAAGGCTGCTTGTGATTAAAAAGGCCCGCCCACATAGGTTGGACAGACCTTTAAACCTCTAAACTTAACGCAATCGGTACGTTAAGTCAGCTTGCCTTTAGTCAAGTACAATATCATCAAGCGCCGATTTCAAAATATCACATATTGTATCGATATCGCTTGAGGTGGCCACCAGCGGTGGAGCAACCTGAATTCGCCCTGTTGAAACCGACGCACGTACCCCCAGGCCTTGTTTCATCGTGGCCTGGGTAAACTTTCTGGGTACCGCCAGCGCCGGGTTATAACTTGTTCTTGAGCCTTTGTCCTTGATAATCTCGAATCCGGCAAAAAGTCCCTGGCCATGTATATCCGCGACATGCGCATGATCGGACATTTCGTTGATTCCTGCAAGCATACGCTCACCTAAAACAGCGGAGTTTTCAACCAACTTGTCTCTGTCCATAATTTCGAGCACTTTTGTTGCAACAGCGCAGCATGCCGGATGCCCTCCTGTGCTGTGGAAATGGACAAATGGCGCCGCGCCGCTCATGCCATCAAATATAGCGTCGCTCACTCCGATACCTGCCAGCGGAAGCTGAGCACCGGTCATGCCTTTGGACATGATCAACAGGTCTGGTTTTACATCCCAGTGCTCAATGGCGAAATATTTGCCGGTTCTGCCGAATCCGGTCATCACCTCGTCGTCGATGAAAAGTATGTTGTACTGGTCACAAATAGCTCTTATCTTGGGCAGGTACTCTGCGGGAGGGATAAGGGTGCCAGCAACGCCGTAGATGGGCTCTGCGACGAAGGCAGCTACCGTATCGGCGCCTTCTTTTTCGATGGCCTCGGCTAGGCTTTCGGCGCATTCGAAATTGCAGCCGGGATAGTTTTTGCCAAACGGGCAGTGGTAGCAGTGAACCGCTGGTATCTGCACGTATCCGGGTGGCTGCGGGCCGTAGTTGGTGCGAAACGCCGCGCCGTCGGTGGCGTACATCGAGCCGATAGTCAGGCCGTGGTAGGCCATCTTGCGACTGATGATCTTGAATTTTTCCGGTTTGCCCTGTATTGTCCAGTAGTATCTGGCGATCTTGTAGGCGCTGTCGTTCCCCTCTGAGCCGCTGTGCACGAACATAAAGCGGTTGATATGCTCAGGCGTAACCTGCGCCAGTGCATGGGCATACTCGATCGAAGCGGTTGATCCTCCGCCCGGCGTGAATCCACCGTTGCCCATCTTGATTAGTTGATCGTAAGCGGCCTGAGCCAGTTCAGGGTTGGAGTAGCCCAAGTTTACGTTTACCGCAGAACTAGCTCCGGCGATGTACTTGTGACCGTTGACATCTTTCATGTGGATATCGTGTGCTTCTGAGGTGATGGCCGAGGCCGGAGGGCCTTTTTTGGCGAACGCCCCCAAAGGCATTCCACTGGGCAGGATATGATTTTTTGACCATTCAACTAATTGTTCTGGTGACGTGTTTGTCATGAATAATCTCCCTTACATGTATACGTTAATTCAGTATTGCCAGCATTATACCATGCGGAAATTTAAAGGAGCTCTTTTTAGAACAATAGAAAAGAGCACACAAAAGACATATCGATCTGAAAGTGTGCCCTTTAATTTTAGATACTAGTATCTATTTTGCTGCTGACTGTAGCAATCGCTACAGTATACAGGCCTGCCGTTACGTGGCTCGAAAGGTACCTCGGTGTCCTTGCCGCACTGTGCGCATACTGCTGCATGCATCTGGCGAGGCCCACCCACACGCTGCTTACGTTGCCTTCTACATGGCTGACAGCGCTTGGGCTCATTCTCGAAGCCTTTCGACTGGTAGAATTCTTGTTCCTCAGCGGTGAATGTGAAGTCTGCTCCACAGTCGACGCAAGTGAGGGTCTTGTCTTCGAAACCCATCGGATGACCTCCTCTCTTAGTATTTGCCTTTAGAGTTCGGGGTCATCCAATGCTTGATTGTACCTAGGGTATGTTGCAATGTGTAATGACCTTACCTAAACCAAAGCTAGTAATAGATTATGCCGAAGTTTTTGTCATTTGTCAATAAATCGGTTGTACAGATCTTTCTAAAGATTGTTTTTGGCATCAATAAATGCATTTGTAGCTTAACTGGAAGCAGGTATCATATTCGTTTGGTCACGTGGATGCGCTGTGTCTTTTTACGTGTGGAGGGTCATGGTTCATCTAAGCCGAGGCTTGCTTCGACGGTGTTGATGCGCCATCTGCGGCCGTCGTCCATAATGGACAGCGAGGCCGTAAGCGTGTGATTTAATCTTGATGTGCCTTCGCCCTTGAAACTAATAAAGTAATTTGCGATGGCCGATTGCGGGTTACTGCGAGGGGAAAACTCTACATTGAAGGGAAAAAGGAATATGGTTGATTGATAGCTCTGAGAGCGGATCCTAGCCATCTTGGCATTAGTATCCTCGTCAACGGGCGTTGCGTAAATATTTACATTGTAATAATGATTGACCTCTTTTTTTATATTGTAGAACGCGTTTGCAGAATCCTCTTGTATCTGTTTGCCGATGCCGGTGGCTATGAGAATAGGCATACTAGTTATGGTAGCAGTTATCGCAATCCAGATCATCCAGGTGTTAAAGCGTCTGCGGAATGGATGGTAGCGGTATTTCTTTTTTTTGGCCTCGGCTGCCATCAGGATTTCGGTTATGGTTGGTTTTATTGTTGGCTCCATGCCAGCTACCCCTTATGTTTGGCGTTTTTGAGTTTAGTGAGATGAGTATAGCATCAAGGTAATCTAAGGGCAAGATTGAACACACTGTACTCAATTACGTGCTGACGGAATTGATGAATACGGGGTGGCAACAGGCAGCGCTCAGCTCGGTAATCAACTTATGGGTATTATAGATGGTCCGCGTGCACGGTGTGAAGATTTTTTGCCGCGGGCACATGGACCGACAGCACGCGTCCTGTGGGGGTTCCTCCGGGAGGCATTTATGCCAGGTAACTGACGTATCCGATAAGAGCATCCGCCAGAATATATATGAGAATCACGTCAAGCATGTCCCGAGCGTGATCGGCACTGCCGAGCTGATGGCGGGAAGAGCTGGTTCACGATTATCTCACGTATATACTGACTCCAGTCTGAACGGCGATGGAACCGCCACAGCACTGCTGTTCAACAGGAATTTACGCTGGCACCATGACGCAAGAGGCTATACGTAGGGTGAGTGAAATGGCATTGTGATCAGTAATAGTGATAGCGATTTTTTTGATATCGAAGTCGGTTCGCTGCTACCAGAAGCATTAGAGGTGGTCGAGGCGACACCTGTGTTATAAAAAGACAAATTCCATCAGCATTTCGAGTTTCTTTTGGCGTTTGCTTTCATTGCAGGCAAAGCGTATGCAGTCGGGGTCTGTTTGCCAGGCGGACCTATCCATAGTTCAAGGGCGTGAGATAAAAGTCGCATACATTAACATAGCTAAAGGGTAGGATTTGCTAAAAGAAGTTCGAGTTGAATCGTTCGTTTTTAAATTCGATTGAGTGGAGGTTGTTATGGAGTTTAAGCTGCTTGCAGACAAGGGTGAGATAGAGGCGCTCAACAAATATCCATCGGGATGCATCAAGCATCTGGGGCTGGTCAAATTCATGGAAAAGCTGTGCAAACGACAGCAGGCATCGACATTGCTAGAGGTTGCCAATTGGCTGGATTCATATTCGCATGACCTTTCGGTCGCCCCAGACCTGGCCGCAACTTTTAAAAAGATGATTGCAGGGGAGGGAATAGCAGTCGTTTAGTCAAGAGTCCTTTAGTTGGTCATCATTGCCCGCACGGGTGGGCTGCACCTGACTCCGCGGTTAGCGATATAAATCACATACACCCTTTAACGGTTTTCATAATACTAAGATATCTATCTCATTGGGAGGATAACATCATGGCAGAAGGTAGAAAATTCACTTATGATTGTAGAGGTGAGGGATTCAATTGCGACTGGCAGTACGAGGCTGATGATGAAGCCCAGCTTCAAGAGAATGTTCAAGCGCATATTAATGAGCACCATAACCTAGCAGATGCTGACAAATGCGGAAGATTACTTTGGGAAAGGGCAGAGAACTGAAAACCTTGATAACATGGGAAACATATTACTCTCTCTTCCCCGCTTCCTCGTCTGTCTCGGCCTCCGCCAAATCGGGGAATATATAATCCCCTGAACTGTGTGAGCCGTAGTAGTCGATTTGTTCTTCCTCCATACGCAGGTTATAGCATTTGTGGTATTCGTAATGTCTGAAGTGGCAATCCTTGTCAAACTCACACCCTTGGCATTCATCTTTGCGCTGCTGGATCATCACCTGCCCCTTTTTAACAATACTAGCCTGCACTAGAGGGGGCTAGTCTATGACTTTGCCTCAATGTTGTCAACCCTTTGCTGGCGCATCACTTAAGCGCTAATTGTTTTTGTCTTGGGCACGCGCATTAGGGTCAAACTAATAATAGCGATTGAGGCCAGGCACAGCGCATAGATGAAAACGTTACGATACGTTCCGGTGACGTCGTATATAGCGCCGGCAATCAGCGGACCGAAAGCGGTGCCCATCATTATAATCATGTTGGCCGCACCGTATATGGAGCCGTAGTATTTTAGGCCGAAGTAGTTTGAGATAAGCATAGGTGTATTGGATGCCCATCCCCCCATACTCAACCCGATGAAGATGCTATAGATCCATATCATTGATGAGGGAGAGGTGTCAGTAATGCTGAGCATGGTGCTCACTGCCACCAGGCTACAGCCGATGCAGGAAATGGAGGTTAGCCTTGGGCCTATTCTGTCGGCCAGCCAGCCGAAAAAGAGCTTGCCTGTGGTGCTGCCTACGGCCACAATCATCACGTATCTGTCGAGTTGATTCCATACAGCAGATCCTTCAAAGAAGATAGTTTTAAGGTGGCGCGTCTGGTTCTGCGCCACACCGGTGTTGCCGAAGCTCTGCATGCCGAAGGCTATGGCAATAATCCAGAAGGCAGCGGTTTTCATAGCCGCAAAGCGCATCCAGCTTTCGTGTCCAGTTGCCGACGATTTGGGCAGCACGATTTCCGCGTGACTGGCAGCACCATCGAGGAAAAGCCCCATATCCTGCGGTTTGTCCTTCATTACCAGCAGCGCTAAAGGTATGACTCCTATCCAGATGGCACCGGCCAGGACGAAGTAGGTGTTGGGCCAGCCAAGACTGGGCAGCAGCAGCCTTTCCAGCAGCGGGGGCATGGCGAACCCTCCGGCTCCTATGCCGGTCATTGTAAGTCCCAATACAAATCCGCGCCTTTTTGAGAACCAGTTAGATATGGCAATGCTGGTGGGCATGAACCCGGAGGCGGCCATGCCTATGCCTATAAGTACGTGCCACAGATAGAAATACCACACAGTAGTGGTCTGGCTGAGCAAACAGAGGCCCGCACCCACGGCAAAGGCACCGCCAGCAATAGTCTTCCTGGGACCGTAACGGTCAATTATTCTTCCGGTAAACGGCGCTGAAAACGCTATAGTAGCATAGACGAGGGTAAAAGATGCTGTAAGTGTGGCCTGGCTCCATTGGTATTCGTCCTTAATCGCCTCCCACATGAACTGGAAAGCGTAGTAGCCCACACCTGAATATATAAAGACAATAACAAAGCTGGCGACAAGTATCCACCAGCCGTAGAATATCTTAGGTTTTTTCATTCATCACTCTTTTTAAGTGTTTCCTGTATAGCGTTTATCAGCTTTTGGCTTTCGTTTCCGGAAATAGATAGGTTGCTCTCAAGGGCGCTTATGGCATTGTCTATCTCCATATCTTTCTCTCTTAGTCTGGCTATTTTCTCGTTCTGCTCGCTTATTTCATCGTTAATTCGCCCAAAGTCTATCTTCAGATTGATTTTTAGGGCCAGAAAATCGAGAATTCTTCTCACTGCCTGAGGGTCATCGCCCGGTGCAAGATAGAAAGGTACTGGAATCCATAAGCAGCCGGCATCCAGGTTTCGGCGCTGCGTCATCCATAGCAGATATGCATTAGTGGTGGGCCTGCGCCCCGGTGGCGTTTCGTAATATTCGATGGCACGTGTCACCGGATCGTACTGTGCCAGGTCGTAGCTCATCTCGGCGGAGTTAGCCACGGTAATCAGTTCCCGTGGTGTAATGTGGCCAGTTACCGAGATCATGCCGCCGGTGGTATATATCTGGCTTGCGGCGCAGTGCTTTTGTGCTACGTCTAATATGGTGCTCAAGAAATCGTACCACTGGCGATCCGGATGTGTGCCTGTAAATATAACCAGATTACCTTGTGGATAATATGTAAATCGGTTTTCTGGAAACTGTGCCAGGTTGTTATCCACAGCCACGCTGTCCATGGCGTAAAAGCCGTCAGGTTCTATTTGGCCCAGATGGTAAGCATGCAGTTCGGCGTTGATATACTCGCTAATACCCTGGCCTATGTATCCTACGTCCTGGTTCCAGCAGACTATAAGCGTGGAGTGTTCAATGGGGTAATCTTCATTGATTTTGTAGCGCTGCTTTTTCAACTCTTTTAATCGTCCTCGGATTCTTTCTTAAAGAACCTGTCTATTTCATCTAAAATCTGCTTTTTATCATCCTCCGTTATCGGGCCAGTGTCGGCAGGTTCGCTACTTTTGGCCAGTTTATCTATCAACTGTTTGGTGGCCTTAGGCAGGTGCTTGTACAGTCTTTCTATTTCTTTTTCTGTGCGCGCGGCTAGTCTGTTAAGCCTGGTAAAATCGATATCCACATCCAAGATAGTGCTCAAAACCTCTATTACCGATTTTGCCGCTCTGGGGTAGGCAAACGGCAGCCCCTGCAGATACACCGGCACCTCTCCCATAAGGCAGATTCCGGCAAGCCCTCTGTTTTTGGCCACGCCAAGCATAACCCCATTCATGCCCGTTATTCTTACGTTGTCCACCTTGTCCTCGATGTCGGACATAATTACAGTGTTTGGGTATTTTTTGAACTCGCTCAGCATATGTTTTGCATTGGGCACCGCCCACACCTTCGACCTGGCGCCGTGGTGTACTTGCGTTACCGCCGCACCGGATGTGTAGACCCTGCGGCAGCCGAATTTCTGGGCAACGTCAAGCACCATGTTCGCCATTTGGTAGGCCTTGGTGCCTTCGGCATAGCGGCTGTAGCCGTCGGACGACTGCTCGTCGGCAAGGAAAAATAGGATATCGCGCTTATCCGTTCTGGCGTAGTAAAAGTTGCTGCGGGGGAACTCAAGCGATATCAAGTGACCGTCCTGTATGGTAACCTTATCGGGGTAAAAGAAATCCCAAGGCTCTATATAGCCCATCTCTTTTGCTTGCAGTTGCCGGCGCAGCGTTTCGGCGACGATTATACCCACATTGCCGATGCCGGGCCAGCAGGCGATTAAATCGGGGCTATTCAGTTTAGGCTTTTTTGTTATCCGCGTGCGCAAATCCTCTATAAAACCTGCCTCGTATCGTTGCCTGTCATTTTATAGCTTCACAGGCGCCAGCACAAGTAGCAATATGTTGCGTAACAGTTGCGTTGCATGAAAAATAAACGGTTTGCTTTATCACAACAACTAACTTATTAATATTATATTATTTAAAAAGGTAATTACGATAGATAACGGGTTATCCAATCCGCCTAGTTGCTATGGATACACCGGTATCAGCGTTTCGGCTACGGCCAATTGCATCGCCTTATCGTTTCTCTATCGCTCGCCGCCGCACTCGTTGCACCGCATGCCTGCTAGGCATGCGGTAATCAGCTTGATTTCTATCTCTGTGCTATTGCCTTTTATATCTGGTATTATATAATATATGAAAATATCAAGAAGCAGGAGCCGAATTATTGAATAAAATGAAGCATCGCATGAAAGTATATTGCCCCGAATGTATGCGGCTGGTGGGTCATCAGGATCAGGCAACCAAGGACGGACATTTACGAATAGTATGTGGCCGCTGCGGCAAGCCGCTGTACGATTTCGATGGCAATGTATGGAGATACCTGAAAGAAGTACGAGAAACGGCTGATTAATCGGTATCCATATTTTACCAATAAGGCATTTGTGGAGGTGGCAGTATGTCGAAGTGGGAAGATGGGCTTTCGCCACGAATAAGAGAAAGGCTTGCCCAAGCTGGCGACCTGAGCGCGGAAGAAAAGCAGCGCATGAAGGATATGGAGCAGCTAGACGTGCTGGTTTCCGATTACTTCAAAGGTGAGCTGTCTGGCGACGATTTTTGGCAGAAGCTTAATGAGTATAAAGCCAGGGGTAGCGCAGATCTGCTTGTAGCAGCGCAGATAAAGCTGATAAATACCTTAAGGCTGGGCGGCGTTGGCGAGGAGATATCAAAGCGCCGTGAAGGCGTACTCGCCATAGAAAGCATTAAAGATGAGCAGAATATGCCGCTTTTTGAGCAAGGATTTGACGCCATCGTGGGTTTGCAACAGCAGTATGCATCGGAAAAGCAGCAGGCCTACGATGCGCTAAGGCAGCAGGTGGAGCAAGACCCTAATTTGAGGATGCAGCAGATACAGCAGGGCGGTCAGACAGTACGAGTGCAGCTTGGTGTAGAAGATGCTATTAAAATGAACCCGCAATATAAGAACTTTTTAATGCAGCACGAGGCCAAATACAGCGAGGCATTTGCCCAGCTTATGAACGGATTTAAGGCGGGGATAAAATAGCTTTTGTTCAATCAAAATGCTTTGGATCGACGTTTAAGTAAAGGGTCGATATTTCCCACCATCATCGTTTTACCTGTGGTGCTTACCATGCTACTGGGCAAAACTTTTGCATTTCTAAGGCGTATTGTAGTCGAAACAGGGCTGCGTGGTATTAAGCGTAAAATTATCAGAAAATTAAGCTTTTTTTCAAGAAAGTCTGGCAAAAGCAAGGAGTAGATTCTTGCGGCCGTTAACGTACCTAGGAGCCCTCAATCAAAAGCGGTAACTCATGTTTTGTCAATCCGAGTTTCTACCAAAAATTGTATGCAATTGACATGACCTGTAACTTGAGTTTACAATTTACGTTATTGGGGGTTGCGCAGTGAGCGAAAATAGTATAACCATTGCCAAAGCTATGGCTCAATATTTAGCTACTTTGGATGCAGATGAGAAACGAAAGCAACAGCAGGACCTTAATAGGTTTACGCGCTGGTGCGGAGCAAGCATATATATCGATCAGATTAAAGCGGTGGAGTTGGAGAATTACGGAGGGCATGTCAGCGATCAGAACGATCCGCTGGAGAAGATAAGGCCGGTGAAGGCCTTTTTTTCTTATATCAAAAAGGCCAAAATTACCGAAATCAACCTTGGTGTTCATATACGCGTTAAGAAAACACCAGGAAGACACACTGTTAAAAAGAGCAGCAAAAAGGTTGCCACTATCAGGCTAACTCAGCAGGGACTTGAGGAGCTCAAAGGGGAATTGGAAAAGCTTATTGCGGAACGGCCTCATATTGCCGAGACTATTCGTCTGGCGGCGGCGGATAAAGATTTCCGCGAAAACGCGCCACTGGATGCGGCCAAAGACCATCAGGGGCAGGTTGAGGCCCGGATAAGAGATCTTGAGGCGATTGTTAGGACTGGGATTGTGATAGAGGGGGGTAAGGGGGATAACAGGATAAAGCTGGGTATGGCCGTTACTCTCTTTGATATAACTCACAATGAGCAACTGTGCTACAAGCTGGTTGGTCCCAGCGAAGCTAATCTGGCAAGGGGTAAACTTTCTGTGGAGTCTCCCATAGGCACGGCGCTTGTGGGCCGTACCAAAGGAGAGGTGGTTCAGGTGAAAGCCCCTATGGGCAAGATCGAGTACAGGATAGATGAAGCGGGCTAGCTATATGTTAAATAGAACGGTTACACAGTCGCCGTCACGTATTATGTAGTTTTTTCCCTCCAGTTGTACCGCCGCATGTTTGCGTGCCTCGGCCACTGTTTTGTACTCTGTCAGCTTATCGTATCTAATAACCTCGGCTCTGATAAACCCTTTTTCCAGATCGGTGTGGATTTTACCGGCCGCTTTTTGTGCATTTGTGCCCTCAGCTATGGCCCAGGCCCGTACCTCGTCTGGCCCGAAGGTGAAAAAGGATATGAATCCCAGTAATCGGTATGACATGCTGATAACGCTGTTCACCGTCGATTCGCTCAAGCCCATCGCATCACGCATCTCCTGTGCGTCGCCGACCTTCATCTCGGAAAGCTCCATCTCCAGTTTGCCGCATAAAGCGATGACTTCCGATCCAACATGGTCGAAGCTCTTGCGTAGGTTATTCTCGATATCGCTGACCTGTTCTATTTGTCCCTCACTTATGTTAATCAGCACCAGGAGTGGCTTGGAGGTTAAGAACTGGTAGTGCCTGGTCGCTTTGATAACGTCCTCGTCCAGATTCTGCTCGCGGATGGGGACGCTCTTTTCTAAGCCGGTCTTTATCTCCTCAAGGATAGCGATTTCCTTGATTCCCGCCTCGCGCTCCGCTGGTTTTACAGCTTTGTTGCCCTCGTTTATGCGCCTTATGCGCTTGTCTATCAAGCCCAGATCGAAAAAAGCCAACTCCATCTCCGTGGCGGCTAAGTCCCGTTCCACATCCACGCCGCCCTCGGCGTGCGGCACGTTCTCATCCTCAAAAGCCCGCACCACGTGAATCACGCAATCTGTATTGGCTATGTGCGCTATTATCTGATCATTAAGGCCCTGCCTAGCGTCGTGCGTTTTTTGTGGTAAAGCGATGTCTATGTATTTCACCTCAGCATAAGTCGTTTTTTTCGGCCTAAATATGTTAGATAAAGCGTCGATTCGGTCGTCTGCCACCTTGGCCATGCCAATGTTCGGCGTTGCTGCTGCGGGCGAGAATGCATTGGTTTCGGCCTTACCATTTGTCAGAATATTAAAAACCGTAGTCTTGCCGCTTTTGGGAAGGCCGATAATGCTTATTTCCATGCCTTGTTTACCCCTTATATTATTGCTATTATAGCCTAGGCAAACATGTTTTGCACTAGGAGATATCAGTGCTTTACATTCTGTATGGCGAAGATGATTTCAGTTCCTGCGAGGCGCTAAAGGAGATCAAAAGCGGCCTTGGTGATGACGAGATGCTATCGTGCAACACAACGGTTTTTGATGGCGACAGTGTCAAACTGAGCGAGCTTATCGGCGCTTGTATTACTGCCCCGTTTATGACTGAAAGCAGGCTTGTTATTGTAAACGGACTTTTAGGCCGTTTACAGCAAGGCGGCACAAAAACGGCCAAGCGCAAATCCAAAAACGGCGATGGCGATAACTGGCAGTTGCTTACCGAATATGTGGAGCAGATGCCTCCGAGCAACGTGCTTGTTTTAGCCGAAGGTCAAATCAGAAAAGATGGCGCTTTGTTTAAGCAGCTTAAAGGATTAGCAAAGGTCAGGGGATTTCCCTTGATTAGAGGGGGCCAGCTTATTTCGTGGATATATGATCGTGCAAAAAAATGCGGCGGCTCTGTCACATCAGCGGCGGCATCTCAGCTCGCCGATTATATAGGTTCCAATCTGTGGGTGCTGGCAAACGAACTGGAAAAGCTGTGCCTTTATAAGCAGGGCGTGCAAATAACCGATGCCGACGTTACTGAGCTAGTCAGCTACATCAGGGAATCCAATGTTTTTGCGGTGATAGATGCGCTTATCAACAGGCAAAGGTCATCTATGGTAAAGTTGCTGCATCACTTGCTTGATGATGGTGCTGCTCCCCCCTATCTGCTGTTTATGATTACCAGGCAGTATCGGCTAATGATCCAGACCAAGGATATGAGCGGATCCAAAGTACCCTCTGCGCAAATGGCTGATAAACTTGGCATACGTTCGGACTGGGCGCTGCGTAAGCTGGTGGATCACTCGCGTAGGTACACCATGGCGCGCCTTGAGTCGGACTATGGCAAGATCCTGAATACCGATATCAGCATCAAAACGGGCAGGTACAACTCAGAACTGGCGCTTGATATGCTGGTAATAGAGCTTTGTCAGCCGGCTTAGCTATGATGGTTTTGTCGAATTATCCCAGAAATCAAAGTTACCTAAATTACATCAACGTGCTATAATATTTGCTACAATAGCCTGCCTATGGAGGGATCGCATAGAGGCCGAGTGCGGGCGCCTGCTAAGCGCTTATCCTGTGAAAATGGGATCGCGGGTTCGAATCCCGCTCCCTCCGCCAGACTAAGAACGCTGCTCCTTATTAATAAGGGGCATTGCTTTTATAAAGCTGTATAATAGAGTTATGGACTACTATGTTTGGACGGTTGGCTGTCAGATGAATAAGGCTGATTCACAAAGTCTTGCTGATGGTCTTGAGCAATTGGGATATACCGAAGCGCAAAAAGCCGAGGATGCCGACATAATCGTGCTCAACAGTTGCGTGGTGCGCCAAAGTGCCGAAAATCGCGTGGCAAGTAAGCTGGGTGCGTTAAGAGGCATCAAAAAATTGCGCCCAGAGATAACAGTTGCGCTTATGGGCTGTATGGTGGGCGCTGACGTCTACGAACTGCACGGACGATTTCCGCATGTGGATATGTTTATGGGCCCGCAGCAGTTTAAGCCGCTATTTGATGTTGCACAAAAGCGAATCTCGAGCGCTGCCAGCTTCGAACGTGTTGCATCACGAGTTTCTCCTGCTGCATTTGTATCCATCATTCACGGCTGTGATAACTTCTGCTCCTACTGCATAGTGCCGTACAGGCGTGGTAGGGAGGTCAGTAGTCCTATTATCGAAATCGAAGCAGAGGTGAAGTCGTTGGTCGCGCGCGGTGCAAAAGAAGTCATATTACTAGGCCAGAACGTAGATTCCTACGGTCATGACTTACCTGAAAAGCCCGATCTGGCCGATCTGCTGGAAAGGCTGAATGATATCGACGGCCTTTACCGTATTCGCTTTTTAACGTCGCACCCCAAAGACATGAGCGACAGGCTTATCCAGGCGATTGCCAGACTCGATAAGGTATGCGAGCATATCAGCCTGCCGTTTCAATCGGGAGATGACGATATCGTAAAAGCGATGCGCCGCGGCTACACCATCGACCTGTACCGTCGTTTGGTCGAAAAAATACGCAATGTTATGCCAAACGTGGCTATCGGCACAGACCTTATTGTCGGGTTTCCCGGCGAAACGGACGCGCAGTTCGAAAAATCGCACGCTTTGCTCGCAGACTTGAGGTTTGATACGGTACATGCGGCCATGTACTCTCCGCGCCCAGAGACATATGCTGCACGCAAGCTGATCGACGACGTGCAGCCCGATATCAAAAAAACGCGTTTGGATAAAATCGAAGTCTTGCAGGAAAAGATAGCGACTGGGATCAACGCCAGACTACTGGGCACCACCGTTGAAATCTTAGTCGAGGGTAGCAAAAGAGGCAGGTGGTATGGGCGCACCCGCACCGACAAGCTGGTCTTCTTCGATGACGAGCGCAATCTGCTTGGCCATATGGTCAAGGTCAAACTAGACAAAACAAGTCCGTGGTCGCTACAGGGGTCGATCGCGAAATGATTGATTTGACCGCTGTGGTATAGTTTATGTAATTTACCCCTAGATAGGAATTGTGAGTGGGTCAGATAGAACAGAGGATACAGGAACTAAAGAAAGAACTTAACGCCGTTATAGTAGCGCACAACTACCAGCGCCCTGAGGTGCAGGACATAGCTGATTTCGTTGGCGATTCACTGGAACTGTCGCGCAAGTGCACTGAGGTTGATGCCGAAGTCATCGTGTTCTGCGGTGTGCACTTTATGGCCGAAAGCGCTGCTATTTTGAACCCACAAAAAACGGTGCTGCTGTCTGTTGGTGATGCTGGATGTCCCATGGCAGATATGATTACTGGCGAGCAACTGATGGAGTGGAAGGCTAAATACCCGGATGCTACGGTTGTTTGCTATATAAATTCCACCGCAGAGGTTAAGGCCGAAAGCGACTACTGCTGCACCTCGGCCAATGCCGTCAAACTGGTTGAGTCCATTCCGGCAAACGAAATACTGTTTGTCCCCGACCAGAACCTGGGACACTATGTGTCGACTAAGGTCAATAAAAAGATCATTCTTTACCCCGGATGCTGCCCCCCACATGTTCGCCTTACTCAGGAGCATGTAAAACTGGCAAGAAGTAATTATCCAACGGCTGAGGTTGTGGTGCACCCGGAGTGTATTCCAGAGGTGGTTGTCATGGCCGATATGGTGCTTTCTACATCGCAGATGTTACGGCATGTTAAAGAGAGCCAGTCTGACGTGTTTTTAATCGGCACAGAGCAGGAGTTGTTATACCGCATGCGCTATGAAAATCCGTCCAAAAGGTTTTATGTGCTGACGCCTGGCCTTATCTGTCCCAATATGAAGAAAACGACGCTTGCTAATGTGGTCAAAACTATGGAGCTTAAACGCAATGTGGTTACCGTGTCAGAGGATACACGAATAAAGGCAAAACAGGCGCTTGACCGCATGCTGGCGGTGGTCTAACCGATATCATGGATACAAAGAGCTTCGATTACATTATTATAGGCAGCGGCATTGCCGGACTGTATATCGCCCTTTTGGCGCGGGAGTTGGGCAGCGTGCTTATCCTGACCAAGGGCAGTATTGACGAGTGCAATACCAAGTATGCACAAGGCGGCGTTGCCGCCGCCATCGGACGCACCGATTCGCCGGAGTTGCACTTTGCCGATACGATTGGCGCGGGTGCGGGGCTTTGTGATGAGGAGGCGGTGCGCATACTGACTGACGAGGCTACCGACCGCATAGCAGACCTCATCAGAATCGGTGTGCCGTTCGATACGGTGGATGGCGAAATCGCTCTAACTATGGAGGCAGCGCACAGCGTTCCCCGTATTCTGCACGCCGGCGGTGATGCTACTGGGGGCCGGATTGAGGATACGCTTACCAGCAGAGTACGTAATGATGGCATTACCGTTCTTGAAAATTTTCTGGCAACGCAAATTATCGTCGAAGATGGCGTGGTAAAAGGGGTCCAGGCCTTTGATTGTCGCAGTGGTTCCGTGGAAGAGCTAAACTGTCGTTTTCTGATACTTGCAACCGGCGGAGCCGGTCGCTTATTCAAACTTAACACCAATTCTGAAGTGGCAACCGGCGACGGTGTCGCCCTGGCGTATCGTGCCGGTGCAGAGATAATGGATATGGAGTTTTTCCAGTTTCACCCCACGGCTCTGCGCCTACCCGGCGTCCCGCTCTATCTTATCTCTGAGGCTGTCAGGGGAGAGGGAGGCATACTACGCAATGTAGAGAACCGTCGCTTCATGCCCGATTACAGTAAGAAAGCCGAGCTTGCTCCAAGGGATGTTGTAGCGCGCAGCATTTTGAACGAGATGCGTAAGACTTATTCCGACAGGGTTTTTCTGGATGTCACTCATGTTTCACCAAAAGTAATTACCACCCGCTTTCCGCATATCTTCCGTTTCTGTGCAGATCACGGGCTGGATATAACCCGTGTCCCGATACCGGTTGCACCGGCAGCGCACTATACCATGGGTGGTGTTAGAACCAATATCTGGGGCGAAACCAATATCGCCGGGCTTTACGCCGCTGGTGAGACTGCCTGCACCGGTGTTCATGGAGCAAATCGCCTAGCATCAAACTCAATACTTGAAGTGCTGGTTTTTGCCAAGCGAATTATGCAGAGAACACAGGAGAAGATTACTCCGAGTCCTTTGGAACGGAGTGATGGTGCCCTGAAGACGCTTCCAGTTCGCCCTGAACGGAGTGACAAGGTGTCATGGGTTACGCTGGCATTGCTGCAATCATTGCTGTGGGATAATGTCGGCATTGTGCGCTCCAAGCAGCAGCTGAAGGAGGCGGCAGATACGCTTGCCGTTTGGCAGAGCATGGTCGGCGAACCGATGGACAGGCCGTCGTATGAGCTGAGCAATCTGGTGATGGCGGGCCGAATAATGACCGAGGCGGCGCTGATGCGGCAGGAGAGCCGTGGGGCGCATTTCCGCTCCGACTATCCAGAGCCGTCAGATGAGTGGCTGCGGCACATTATCTTTCGCAAATAGGATTTCTATATGGATGAATTTCTCAAAAAACAGGCGCGAAAATTGATTGATATCGCTCTTTCTGAAGATGTTGTTGGTAACGACATCACCACGGAACTGATCATTTCCCGTGGTATGAAGGGCAAAGGTTCTTTTGTTGTAAAAACTTCAGGCGTGCTTGCCGGAATCGAAATAGCAGGTATGGTATTTACTGTAGTTGATCCGTCGATCAAGTTCATCTCGCTTATCAGCGATGGCAGTGTACTAACCAATGGAGATGTGCTGGCGGTTGTCGAAGGGAACCTCGGTAGCATACTTAGGGCAGAGAGGGTGGCGCTCAACTTTTTGCAGCGCTTGTGCGGTATTGCTACGCTAACAGCACTTTACAGAGGTGTCATAACTGGTTGTAAGGCCGACATATACGATACACGCAAAACAACTCCGGGCTTGCGTGATCTAGAGAAGTACGCAGTAAAGATGGGTGGAGGTGTAAACCACCGCCGTGATTTGAGCGCTGGCATACTGATAAAGGATAACCATCTAGCTGCTGCTGCATCTGTCGGTCAATCTTTGGCGGACGTGGTTAAAAAAGCCAAGACCGGTGCGCCATCAGGCGCTCATATCGAAGTCGAAGTTGAAACCATAGAGCAGGCGCGTCAAGCTATTGCGGCTGGTGCCAGCATATTGCTTTTGGATAACATGAGCGTTAGAAACATGCGTAAGGTCGTTGATATAGCTCACGGCAAGATAATGCTTGAGGCATCGGGTGGAGTAACGCTGGATACGGTGCGCGCCATTGCGGAAACTGGCGTAGATTGCATATCTATAGGCGCGCTTACTCACTCTGTAAAAGCGCTGGACATTAGCCTTCAAATCAAAGCTTAGGAGCGATTTTCGCTCTCCCCCAAAGTCACTTTTATCGTAATAGGTTGATTATTGGCATAGCAGCACGTAAAATGTAAGTAGGTAAAGTTTTTTTGGAGGCGCATTCCATGGGAGAAAAAGACGATTTTAAAACTATACTGGCCCATTTTGTGCATCACAGCAAGGACCATGCATCGGAGTTTGTGGAGATGGCCGACAAGGCTAAGGGCATGGGGGAAACCGCTATAGCCGATGCTATTATGAAAGGCGTTGAGCAGACCAACAAGGCAACCGAGCTGTTTGAGGACGCGCTGAAGCTGTGTTAATAAGTCAATACTAGGAGGAAACCATGTGTCTAGCCAAGGTATATCTGAAGGATGGCGATGACGAAAAGCTCGTTATGGAAACGGTGGCTTATGCCGAGAAAAAAAACGGCAAGCTGCGACTCAAGAATATCCTGAGGCAGGAGAAGGAAGTTGAAGGCGAGATAGTCTCGGTTGATTTTTCCGGTGGAAGAGTTGTGGTCAAGCCAGTCTAGCTTAATTAATATGAGGTAGTAGCGAGGAAGAAATGAAGAAAGTATCTATTTCAGGCAAGGGTGGAACCGGCAAAAGTATGCTCACCACACTGCTTTCCAGTGTTTTAACAGAAAACGGTTATTCTGTGCTTACCGTTGATTCGGATGATTCCAACCCGGGCCTATACCGTATGCTCGGTTTTGACGATGCGCCTAGGCCGCTTATGGACTTGTTCGGTGGAGAGAATCAGATTTTAACTGAGATAAAGTACAGGCAGCAAAAAGACGACAAGCAACCCACGGCAGAGTGGCTTAACAAAGAGCAGTTTTCTATGGAAGATATCCCGGAAGGCTATATGATTCGCCGTGATGGCCAGAAGCTGCTTTCAGTTGGTAAGATTTCGGCGGCGTTTGAGGGCTGCGCCTGTCCCATGGCCGAAGTGCTCAAGATATTCTTAGATAAGCTGGATTTAAAAGAAAAAGAGATTATGATTGTGGATATGGAAGCTGGAGTCGAGCATTTCGGGCGTGGCGTTGATAAAAGCATCGACACGGTGCTTATCTTGGTCGAGCCTACCGTCGAATCTATATCATTGGCATCCAAAGTATTTTTCCTAGCACGGGGTTCTAAGATAGATAACATCTGGGCGGTGCTCAACAAGATCCCCACAGAAGCTATTGCAGATAAAGTGAAGGCCGAGCTCGAAATGAGAAAAATAAAGGTTGCTGGTACCGTCTATTATGATCCGCAGATAGCCGCATATGCGCTTGAGGGCAAACCGCTGACGGAATCGCAGGCAAAAGAGGAAGTAAAACAAATAGTCGAGGTGCTACTCAAAGAGGCTTAAGTTAATAAATCATTCGGGGTAAATATCTATAAATTCGCCACAATAGACTTCTGTCGGCACAAATAGCACGCCTTGTTCCTGCAGTTCATTGAGCCTATCCCAGTTTCCACTCTTAACCTCCGCTTTAATGGCATCGGTTTCTGCGCGGGTTGGAGCGTTGTCTCCAAGCATTTTAGTACAGTATCCCCACTCGGTCACCATATCTGTATAAAAGCTGCTTATAAAGTGCTCACAGTAACTGCAGTGTGGTATTAAACTATCGTGCATCTTATCGTTATTCTCTCGCCTTCAGTATAAAGTATTGGAGTGCGTATGGGAATAGATATGGCCTCGATCATATAACACTGGACAGGCAAACGCTGCTACAGTTATAATCGCCTTAATACTAACCAAGTTTACGCTACATATAAAATGCGTGGAGGTTACAAATTTGGATCTAAAAGAATATATAAGAGATGTGCCCGATTTTCCACAATCAGGGATCGTATTTAAGGATATTACCACGCTGCTTCAAAAGCCTAAGGCGTTTAAATATGTAATAGACCGTTTTGTTGGCGAATACAGGGGCAAAGGAATCGATGGTATTGTGGCTATGGATGCTAGGGGATTCATCTTTGGCGCACCATTGGCTTATCAATTAGCCGTTCCCTTTATACTGGGACGCAAGCCGGGCAAGCTACCCGCAGCATGCGTTTCCGCCCACTATGCGTTGGAGTATGGTACCGATTCCTTGGAGATGCACTCTGATTCGATTAGCCAAGGACAGAAGATACTGATAGTCGATGATTTGTTGGCCACCGGCGGGACCATGTCGGCGGTAATTGAGCTTGTTAAAAAGCTGGGCGGCCACATCGCCGGTATTGCCTTTGTTGTTGAGCTGACCTTTTTACCTGGCAGGCAAAGGATCGGGGATTATCCCATATTTTCGCTAGTGCAGTATTAGGTGGTGTCAGTGAAGGCTATTGAGTGGGTTTTAGGAAAAATAAGACTTCTCGATCAAACCAAACTTCCAGCCGAAGAAGTTTATATAGATATCGATGATTATAGGGAACTGGCCGCTGCCATAAATGATATGCGCATCCGTGGTGCTCCAGCGATAGGGGTTGCTGCCGCATATGGAGTGGCTCTGGGCGCTAATCGGATCGAAGCGATATCCAAAGATGATTTTTTACGCCAGCTTAAGGTTGTATCTGACACACTGGCAGCTACTAGGCCCACTGCCGTCAATTTGTTCTGGGCGCTAGAGCGTATGGACATGGTGGCGCAATCGAGCAACAGTATCAATGATATCAAGAAAGCGCTTGTTGCAGAAGCACAACGCATAGATGTCAACGGACAGGCCGCGAATAAGCGTATGGGTGCCTACGGCGCTGTACTTATCGAGGATGGCTACACCATACTCACCCACTGCAATGCCGGTGCGCTGGCCACCGAGGGGTATGGCACGGCGCTAGGCGTGATCCGCGCGGCACATGCGCAGGGCAAGCGGGTACAGGTTTATGCAGATGAGACGCGTCCATTGCTTCAGGGCGCGCGCCTTACCGTCTGGGAGTTGGCAAAGGATGGAATTGATGCAACCCTTATTACGGATAGTATGGCCGGTTATTTTTTGAAGAGGGGCGCAATTAACTGCGTCATCGTCGGCTCCGACAGGATTGCGGCCAACGGCGATGTGGCCAATAAGATAGGTACCTATAGTGTCGCAGTTCTTGCCAAAGAGAATAAGGTCCCTTTCTACGTCGCAGCTCCAACTTCGACAATCGATCTGTCACTTGCGTCGGGTGAACAAATTCCTATCGAAGAGCGCAAACCGCGGGAAGTCACACATATAAAGGGAGTGCAGATAGCTCCTGACGGCATTAAGGTAGCCAATCCGGCGTTTGATGTAACGCCTCACAGATACGTATCTGCAATTATTACAGAAAACGGAATTGCGAAAGCTCCCTATGGGCAAAGCCTTAATAGGGTTGTCAAAAACATATAAACGTCTTGGAGGATATAGATGAGTGTGGCAAAGCTGGGAGTAATTGGTGGCAGCGGGATGTACCAAATCGAGGGGCTAAAAGATATCGAAGAGGTCGAGGTAAGTACGCCCTATGGCAAGCCCAGCGATGCCTTTGCCGTTGGTACGCTTGAAGGGCTTAGGGTTGCCTTTCTACCCAGGCATGGCAGGGGGCACCGTGTTAATCCATCCGAGATTCCAATGAGGGCCAATATCTATGCCTTAAAATCACTCGGTGTGGAACGCATAATTGCAGTAAACTCCTGCGGCAGCTTTAAGGAGGAGATAGCGCCGGGCCACCTGCTCATCCCAGACCAGATAATAGATCGCACCAAGGGGCGCCCCGGCACCTTTTTCGATGGTGGGATAGTGGCTCACGTGCCCTTCGCCGAGCCATTCTGTGCGGACTTAAGCGATATTCTGTATGCTGCGGCACAGGATGCGGGAGCCACAGTGCACAAAGGCGGCACGTTTGTCGCAATGGAGGGGCCTCAGTTTTCAACCAAGGCGGAGTCGTTTCTGCACAAGTCATGGGGTGCCAGCGTTATCGGCATGACCGTTAGCCCGGAGGCCAAGCTCGCCCGCGAAGCTGAAATTTGTTATGCTAGCCTAGCCTGTGTGACTGATTACGATTGCTGGCACAAAACCCATGAAGCGGTTACCATAGAAATGGTGCTTGCCATTATGGCAAAGAACATTAACGCGGCCAAACAGATTATCAAAATAGCGGCGGGCCGTGTCTCTGGGCAAAGGGAATGCACATGCGCCAGCGTACTTAAAAACTCAATTGTAACCGATTCCAAGTCTATACCATTGCAGAAAAAGAGCGATCTTGAGCTCTTAATAGGTAAATATATCAAATAGGAGAGGCAGGTGACCGCTTTTAAACCAAACGGTTTGCCAACAGCTATAGGTAGTATGCCCAACCTCGATGCCGGTGAGGCGCTAAACGTTGTGCTCAAATACCTGCCTGATATACCGGTATGGCCGCAGTTGCCCAAAAGATCGTTTCTTGAAAATATGTACGTTCAGTTTAGCGAGGGTTTCCCTGGCGTTGTGCTTGACCATGAAAAAGAACGCATCTATATAGATCAGTCCAAAAACTTGGATAATCAGCTTGAGCATCTATATCAAGCGCATATAGATAACGATGTAGATAAGTACCCCCTAACGGGCAACTATGCAGTCGGTTTTGAGGAGTTCATAAACGATGGTATAAGCTCGCCTGTTGCGGTAAAGGGGCAGGTGATCGGGCCTATTAGCTGGGGGCTTGCCGTTACCGATCAAAGCCGCCGCTCCATAATATATGATGACGTTTTGTCCGATGCCATAGCCAAGCACTTAAAGCTAAAAGCCGCCTGGCAGGAAAGGGAGCTGTGTAAGCTTTCAGAAAACACAGTGTTTTTCCTGGATGAACCTTATCTATCGTCACTTGGTTCAGCTTTCGTTGCTATATCCAACGAGAAAGTGAAAGAAATGATTGATGAGGTTCTTTCTGGTATCAGCGGTCTCAAGGGTATACACTGCTGCGGAGTTACCGACTGGTCGCTGCTGCTGAATACAACTATTGACATTTTGAGCTTCGACGCTTATAACTATGCACAAAGCTTAAGTTTGTATCCTGATGATATAGAACCCTTCCTTAACCGTGGAGGAATAATTGCATGGGGGATCGTGCCTACTGTTGAAGATGTGCTCAAGGAAGAAACGGTAGAGAGCCTTTTGGGCCGTCTCGATGACGCGTTTTCAATGCTTACCAATAAAGGAATCGCCTTGGATGCTTTGACTCAAGGTTGCATAATAACGCCTTCGTGCGGACTGGCTCCTATTTCTAAGGAGGCTGCATATACCGCGCTTAAGCTGACATCTGGCGTCTCAAAGTTGTTTAGAAAGCGATACAACAAATAATTTTGGAGGTAAGCAATGGGATTCTTTCGCGGTTTGCTCGATTTTATTACCTGCCGAAACTGCCGAAAAAAGGAAGAGGAAGCACCGGAACCAGCGCCCGAGTTGGAACTGGCTCCTGAGCCTGAGGCTGCTGCTCCTCCTGTAGGGGGAATTCCGGCAGCAGATGAGGCTCTCAAGGCAGCGCCCAAAGCAAAGCCAACGGCAAAGAGGCGAAAATCAAAGGCAAAGAAACGAAAACCAAAGGCCAGTTAAGGCTCGTTTTAAGGCCTAGTTTAAAATGGTGAAATAGGTATTTCTTAGCGTATATGAGGTTAAGCGTGCCTAGTTAAGTTATGTTGCTCTCTCACAGGGTGGAATCTCAAGTCATACTCTTGTATACTGTGAGAGAGTTGTTTTTTTGGCGTAATTCATATTGCAATACTTAAATGGAGATTTGTATGGCTGCTTTGGGCGATGTTAAAGATCAATCGCTGGCTGCGGAGGGCAGAGTTCGTATTGAATGGGCCTATCGCGAGATGCCGGTGTTAAGGCAAATAAGAGAGAGGTTTGTAAAAGAAAAACCGCTAAAAGGCCTCAAGATGTCGGCCTGCCTACATGTTACCACAGAGACGGCCAATTTAGCCTTAACTCTTAAAGATGGTGGAGCCGATGTAGTGCTGTGCGCATCTAACCCACTAAGCACGCAGGACGATGTTGCTGCCGCCCTGGTTGAATACGGCATACCCACTTATGCTATAAAGGGTGAGGATAACGAAACATACTATAATCATCTGTTAACCGCAGTTGCTTTTCAGCCTCAAGTTACTATGGACGATGGTTGCGATCTGGTAGCTACCATCCACAAGGACTACCAAGGTCTCATCCCCAACATTATCGGAGGTATGGAAGAGACGACTACAGGATGCATCAGGCTTAACAGCATGCAAAAAGAAGGTGTCCTAAAATATCCAGTAATAGCTGTTAACGATGCAAATACTAAACATTTTTTCGATAACCGCTATGGCACGGGTCAAAGCACCCTCGATGGTATTACGCGCGCCACCAATGTACTGTGGGCCGGTAAGAAAGTGGTCGTCTGTGGCTACGGCTGGTGCGGACGCGGCGTGGCCATGCGGGCCAGTGGCCTGGGCTCTCACGTCATAGTTTGTGAAGTTGATCCGTTGTGCGCCTTGGAGGCGGTGATGGATGGTTACTGGGTGATGTCGCTATTGGATGCAGCCAAGATTGGCGATATTTTCATTACGGTTACGGGCAATATCAATGTTCTGGATGAGACGCATTTTGCGGTGATGAAAGACGGGGTAATACTGGCAAACAGCGGCCATTTCAATAATGAAATAAATATCTCTATTTTAGAAATGCAGGCGAAACAGAAACGTCGCCTGCGTCAGTTTGTTGATGATTACGAGCTGCCGGATGGACGGCACATATTCCTTTTGGGTGAGGGCAGGCTAGTAAACCTGGCAGCTGCCGAGGGTCACCCCGCCAGTGTTATGGATATGAGCTTTGCCAATCAGGCGCTATGCTCAGAATATATGGTAAATTTAAAAGAGTCGCTAATGCCAGCGTTGCATCCCGTCCCCAGGGATATAGATAACGCAGTGGCCAAGCTTAAGTTGCTTTCCATGGGCGTTGCAATCGATAGCTTAACGGATGAGCAGCAGAAATATCTGGCAAGCTGGGAAAGCGGAACATAAAAGGAGAGGATAGATAGATGACCACAAGCTTTATGAAAGCAGCACACATGCTGGTGACCTCGGAGTCGGTTACCGAGGGGCATCCGGATAAGATATGCGATCAGGTATCTGACTCAGTACTTGATGCCATTTTAACCGAAGATCCAATGGCCAGGGTGGCCTGCGAGACGATGGTAACCACTGGGTTGGTTGTTGTTGCTGGTGAAATTAGCACAAACTGCTATGTTGAAATTCCTGATATCGTACGTGAAACCATACGTGAAATAGGTTATACAAGGGCAAAATACGGATTTGATTGCGACACCTGTGGAGTGATGGTTACCCTGCACGGCCAGTCCCCGGATATCGCCATGGGCGTGGATGAGGCGCGGGAGAAAAGAGATGGCGGTGAGGACGACCTGGACTCACAGGGTGCCGGAGATCAGGGCATGATGGTGGGCTTTGCCTGCAACGAGACCAAGGAGTACATGCCGCTAACCATATCACTGGCGCATAAGCTGGCCAAGCAGCTATCCAAGGTTAGAAAGGATAAGTCGCTGCGCTACCTGCGTCCTGACGGTAAGTCACAGGTTACGGTGGAGTATAGCCATGGCGTCCCACAGCGCGTGTCATCGGTGGTAATTGGCACTCAGCACGACAGCACCGTCAGCAGTGACACGATAAAAAGAGACGTTATGGAAACCGTTATCAGAGAGGTAGTCCCACATAACCTGCTGGATAAAGACACTGCATACTATGTGAATGCCACTGGTCGCTTTGTTATCGGCGGGCCGATGGGCGATTGCGGTCTTACCGGGCGCAAGATTCTTGTCGACACCTACGGTGGTATCGCCCGCCATGGTGGCGGTGCCTTTTCGGGCAAAGATCCGACGAAGGTAGATCGCTCGGCGGCTTATGCGGCGCGCTATGCTGCCAAGAATGTGGTTGCTGCTGGGCTTGCCGATCGCTTGGAAGTGATCTTGGGCTATGTGATAGGCGTGGCACATCCGGTTTCGGTCACCGTGGAAAGTTTTGGCACGGCCAAAGTCGATGATAATCTTATCGAAAAGCTGATTAATAAATACTTCGATTTCAGGCCTGCAGCCATACTCCGTGATCTCAACCTGCGCAGGCCGATTTACCGCAAGACGGCAGCCTATGGACACTTCGGCAGACATGATATAGATGCTCCATGGGAAGCTATCGACAAGGCTGATATCCTACGTGATGAGGCGGGGCTTAAACCCAAGTCTTAATAATCTACTACCAGTGATATATATGCCTCAAAATATGAGCGAGGTCAAAGCAGTTATTCTTGTTGGGGGAGAAGGCACTCGGCTTCGCCCCCTTACCTCGAGTGTGCCAAAACCCATGGTTCCCGTGCTCAATAAGCCGTTTTTAGAGCACGTGTTTAAACACTTAAGTAACCATGGCATCAGGGACATTATTCTCGCATTGTGCTACCTGCCAGATAGCATTCAGAGGTATTTTGGCGACGGCTCAGATTTTGGAATAAGCATTACTTATGTTGTCGAGGACTTGCCATTGGGCACCGCAGGTGCGGTTAAGAACGTATCCGATCACATCGACAGCACATTTCTTGTAATTAACGGCGACGTTTTCACTGACCTTGATATCACATCTATGATTGCTTTACATAAAGATAGAGGTGCTGTAGCGACTATAGCGCTGACGCCGGTGGAAGATCCAAGTGTTTATGGTGTAGTGGACACTGATGTTAATGGCAGGGCTAAAAGTTTTATAGAGAAGCCGAAGCGCGAGGAGGCCACTTCCAGCATGATCAATGCTGGTACATATATACTTGAGCCTAGTGTACTGAGACATGTGAAGCCCGCAACCTTTTGCATGTTTGAGAATTATCTTTTCCCTCTGTTACTCAATACAGGAGAACCGGTTTATACCTTTCCGTCAAACGCTTATTGGATAGATATCGGCACACCGGAAAAGTATGTCAGTTTAAATCAATACTTGCTTGCCGGTGAATCTGAAGTCGATAGCAGTTGCGATATTCATCCCAGCGCTGGTATAACCGGCATCGTTCAGCTCGGCAAAAAATGTACTGTTGAATCCAATGTTATTATCGAGGGGCCGACGGTTATAGGGAACGGGTGTGTTATCAAGCAAAACTCGGTTATTAAGAAGGCTATAATATGGCCTGATACGATTATAGAAGAGGGCACAAGAATAGAAAACAGTATTGTGGGCGACGGATGCCATATCGGAGCGGGTGCCTGTGTGATTGATGGGGTTGTGCTGGGTGGTAAAGTGGTTGTTGGTAGCAAATGTGTTATTAGCCGTAATGCCAGAGTAGATTACGGAAGACGAATCGACCCCAATACTGTATTCGAGTGATTCTGGAGTAGTAGTAGTATGACAGACAGCCCTATAAAGTTTGGCACCGATGGCTGGCGGGCCGTTTTAGCCCAGGACTTCACATTCGATAATGTGCGCATTTGCGCGCAGGCGGTGGCCAATTATCTTGCCGATGTTAAGATGGCAGACCAAGGTTTGGTTATTGGCTACGACACAAGGTATGCCTCGGAGTATTTTGCCGCTGCGGCAGCCGAAATAATAGCTGGAAATGGCATCAAAGCTTATCTGTGCCGCAAGGCATTGCCTACACCGGTGATCTCCTATGGTATTTTAGTAAAGCAAGCTGCAGGGGCTATTATTATAACTGCCAGTCATAATCCGGCTCAATGGAACGGGCTTAAGTATAAACCGGAGTACGCTGGTAGCGCCTCTCCGGAGGTTATATCCCAGATCGAAAGGCATATTTCCGGTATCATCGAGTTGGGCGATGTTCGCAGTATTGCTTTAAAGGATGGTCTAAAAAAAGGACTAATCCAATACATCTACCCTTTTCCAGCCTACGTTGAACAGATAAGTAAGCTGGTCGATATAGATGCTATACGCAATGCAGGCTTGAGCGTAGTGGTAGATTCCATGTATGGCGCTGGAGCAGGTATTTTTAAGAAAATCCTTGCTGGTGGTAGCACCAAAGTTACCGAGATCAATCGCAATAGAAACCCACTTTTTCCTGGCATTCAACCAGAACCCATCGCCATCAATCTCAAAAAGCTGTCGCGCATGGTTAAACGCGGCTATAATATCGGCCTTGCCACTGATGGTGATGCCGATCGCATAGGCATTGTAGATGAGCAGGGCAAGTTCATTACGCAACTGGTAACATATGCGCTACTCACACTTTATATGCTGGAGGTGTTAGGTGAACGCGGCGCAATAATAAAAACCATTACTACCACTGATATGGTCTGCCGACTAGGCCAGATATATGGTGTGCCCGTTTTTGAAACTCCGGTGGGGTTCAAGTACGTGGGCCCGCTGATGATCAAAGAGAACGCTCTTATCGGTGGCGAGGAAAGTGGCGGCTATGGCTTCCGCGGCCATATTCCTGAGCGGGACGGTATTTTAGCTGGCCTCTATTTCCTCGATCTGGTGATAAAGCTGAAAATGAAGCCATCGCAGTTAGTGGCACACCTGTATAGCAAAGTTGGCCCCCACTATTATCACAGGATAGACCTTGATTTTCCAGCAAAAGATCGTGATGCTATAGTATCACGCGTTAAAAACAGCAACCCGGAGCAGATCGCTGGTGTCAAAGTAGTTAAAATGGATAACGTTGATGGTTATCGCTTCAGGCTGGCTGATAATTCGTGGTTGCTCATACGTTTTTCGGGAACGGAACCCATACTTCGTATCTATACCGAAACTTCGTCTCCTGCGCATGTGCAAAAGCTTCTTATAGAAGGCAAAAAATTGACGGGTGTTTAAAATGGGTGTTATATGGGAATGAAATGTCCAAATTGTGGGAAGAAAATCAAAACGTCTGTTTTTCTTATCAAAAACACAATTGTAAGGTGTGAATGTGGCACAAGGGTAACAGTTGCCCCAGGTTTTTCAGGGACTCCATTGTAGATTGGGCAACACCTAAAGAAAGTCAATCTCGACCATTAGATGGTGTAACAATCTGTAGTACTAAATGTGGAAATAAGATGTCAAGAGACTCTAATTACTGCAATAAGTGTGGAGCTAAAAATGAACAAACTAGATGACCTCAGGATCTACGGCAAATTGGACCCCGATGATATGATGAAAGCCATACGCGATTTACAGCAGCAGTTGAAGGCGGCTTTGACTTTAGGTACGCAGTTCAAATTGCCAGAACATCACCGTCAGGTAAACAGGGTAGTTGTGCTGGGTATGGGTGGTTCCGCTATCGGTGGAGATCTTATTGGTGCTTTGGTGTCAGATGAGGCGCGTGTGCCTGTTATCGTCAGCCGGGATTATGACTTGCCAAAATATGTCGATGATCAGACTATGATCATTGCCTCAAGCTATTCGGGTAATACAGAGGAGACTATTTCTGCTTTTGAGCAGGCGATTAAAACCAACGCCAAAAAGCTGGTTATCACGACAGGTGGCAAGCTAAAAACACTTGCAGAGCGCAATCATGTCCCGGTTTGTGTTTTCAGCTATAAAGCTCAGCCTAGGGCGGCGCTTGGTTACAGCCTCGGCATATTGATTGGTATTTTACATAATCTTGGGATTATTGCAGATAAATCCAACGAGGTTGCGGAGGCGATAGAAACGATTGATAAACTATCTACTATAATCGATATTGCGACCCCTATTGCTGATAATCCAGCAAAGCAGTTGGCACAAAAGCTTGTTGGCAAAATAGTCGTTATTTATGGCGGAGGATTATTTGCCGAAGTTGCGCATCGCTGGAAGACACAGGTTAATGAAAACAGCAAGGCGTGGGCTTTTTATGAGGCCTACTCAGAGCTAAATCACAACGCTGTTGTTGGCTATGAGTTTCCAAAGGAGCTTGCTGATAAAGTGTACGTGGTTATGCTACGTGCACCATCGATTCATCCTCGTAACCTGAAGCGTTATGTACTTACCGCTGAGATCCTTGATAATTCAGGCGTTGGTTATGAGATATTAGACGCAGAAGGTGAGGGCTTACTTTCCCAAGCCATGAGTCTTATCCTTTTCGGCGACTGGGTTACCTATTATCTCGCTATTCTCTATGGGGCAGATCCTTCTCCAGTCAAGGTAATCAGCGGCCTGAAAGATAATCTGGCCCAGACATAAAGTCTTAGTGAAAGAAAAGCGGCAGCTTTCAAGAAGCTGCCGCTTGTTGTGTTCTGGGTTGCTCTTGTTTATCTCTTGGTGAACTGCGGCGCTTTACGGGCTCTTTTGAGTCCGTACTTTTTGCGCTCTTTTATTCTGGAGTCACGTGTAAGCATGCCGTTGCTCTTAAGTACTGGTCTCAGGTTCTCATCGGCTTTTACTAGTGCCCTTGATACACCATGGGAAATAGCTCCGGCTTGGCCTGCGATTCCACCTCCCCCTACTTTAACTATGGCGTTGTACTTGCTTTCGGCATTGGCCAACTTCAGTGGCTTCAGAACCACACCCTGCAAAATTTTTCTTGAAAAGTATTCCTCGAGTGGCTTGCCGTTTATAATGACGACGCCTTCGCCCTTCATTAGCCTTACCTGAGCTACTGATGTTTTTCTTCTTCCAGTGCCACCATAATAGGTCTGTTCGCTCAAAACCTTAAACCCTCCCTGCTATTTGCCTTGTACCTGTGCTTCATGTGGATGCGTTGGCCCAGCATACACCTTTAGTTTCTTAATCATTGCCGCTCCAAGCTTGGAGTGAGGTAGCATCCCCTTTATCGCATGCTCAATTATTCTTGTGGGGTGTTTCTCTATCATTCTTGCGTAGTTTGCGCTTTTTAAACCGCCGGGATAATTGGAGTGGCGGTAGTACATTTTCTGTTCGGCCTTGTTGCCAGTGACTACCACTTTTTTGGCGTTTACAACTATTACATAGTCACCAACATCCATGTGCGTGGTATATGTTGGCTTATGCTTGCCTTTAAGTAACACGGCAGCTTCCGTTGCTAGCCTGCCCAACGTCTTACCGTCGGCATCAAAAACGTGCCAGGCGCGCTCTATTTCTGCTTTTTTAACACTGTAAGTTTTCACTTTTCTTCCTCATATAAATCGATGTCGTAATTGACCGCTGTCAGATATAACCCATAAGGAGGGGCCGTCGGTCCGGCCAAACCATACTTTTTTGCCTCTACTATCTGCCCAAAATCTTCTGTCGCTATATCTGTCATTCCTACCCTGATTAAAGCTCCGACCGTTCTGCGAATCTGCTGCTGCAGAAATGAATCAGCCTTTATATCAAATAGCACTAAATCATTCTGCCTGCGCACATTTGCATCGTAAACCGTTCGCACAGTGCTTTCTGAATAACCCCCTAACTGGGTAAAAGAGGCAAAATCGTGCGTTCCGATTAGTGCCTGTGATGCTCGGCTCATCGCGTAAACATTCAATGACTTAGCCACCTGGTAGGCTCTTCCCTGTTCCAATGGCGAACGAATAGAACTGTCTAGGATTCGGTAGCAGTATTCTCTGTTTTTAGCTTCCCTTCTAAGTTTAAAGTTTATATCTACTTTTCGTGTCGCTTTTATTGCTATATCTGACAGCAGATGGTAGTTTAAGCCATCCATAAAGCTTTTGCATTTAAGAGCCGACCGTGTTTGAAATCCTATAACCTGACCTTTTGCGTGTACCCCAGCATCGGTACGGCTGGCTCCGATTACCCTTGATTTCTCTCCTGTCAGTTTCTCTAGTGCTCGTTCTATTTCACCTTGGATGGTTGGTTTGTCAGCCTGTAATTGAAAGCCGTGATATCTCGTGCCATCGTATTCAACAACACAAACCAACATTCTTGCTGGCGTATCCTGCTCAAGCATCACACCAGTTCTAACTGGACCATGAATGCCCCATCGCCTTGGCGTGGGCCGAGTTTGCTGATGCGTGTATATCCACCAACACGATCAGTATATCTTTCGCTCAGCTCGCCAAACACTTTGCCTACAACACGCTTATCTGTAACCAAAGTGATAGCACGGCGTCGCGCGCTTAAAGAGCCATCTTTGCCCAAAGTGATTATTTTTTCCGCAAGCCCCTTGGACTCTTTGGCCTTAGCCTCGGTTGTGACTACCTTCTCGTATTTTAAAAGGTCTGTTGCCAGGTTTTTTAATAATGCTAACCTGTGGGAAGAAGATCGTCCCAACCTGCGACCAGCTATCTTATGCCTCATTTTCCGCTTCTTCCTTTTCTTCTGCTATCTCATCGGATATAAGCCCGAATTCTTTGAGTTTACCCCATAACTCTTCCAAAGACTTTTTGCCGAAGTTCTTAATCTCTTTGAGCAGTTGCTCTCTAGTTTTACCCAGAATCTCGCCCGCTACAGTGAAATCACTTCTTTTTAAGGAATTTAAGGTACGTACGGAAAGACTCAATTGCTCTATGGGCATAGCGTATTGCTCTTGCGTTATAGCAAGCCCGTGTAGCGGCTCCTCAATTTCCTGCGGTGATTCATCTATCTCGCGGAACAGGGTAAAGCCGTCCATAAGCACGCTACCCGCTTTTTTAACTGCCTCTATGGCAGTAAGCGTTCCATCTGTCCAGACATCGAGTATCAGACGATCGCAGTTGGTATACTCACCTACGCGTATCTTTTCCACGTTGTAATTTACACGACGGATTGGAGAGTAAACCGCATCAACGGGGATTACGCCGAGTGGCAGATTCTCATTGGGTTTGGCAACGGAATAAGCTTTTCCATGTTCAATAGTAAATTCAACATTTAGTTTGGCCTCTTTAGAATCTAATGTAATTAAATACAAATCTGGGTTTACTATCTCGAAATCAGCAGATGTTATAATATCACCGGCATAGACCTTCTTCTGCCCGGTTACCTCCAATTTCATTTGTCCAGGATGATCGGATAGTGACCTTATACGTATTTGCTTGATATTAAGCAGAAATTCCATGGTGTCCTCTTTGACGCCTGGAATAGTAGATATTTCGTGTTCAACTTCCTCTATTCTGACTGTGGTCACAGCAGCACCAGGCAGCAGTGCCAAAAGTACTCGACGCATAGAATTTCCTAAGGTTATACCAAAACCGCCGTCTAAAGGCTCTGTGGAGAAACGACCATAGTTACTTGTTCCGTCAGTGTACTCTATTTTTGGATTTAGGATTTCTAACAAGAAATGCCTCCTTATAGTGACTATCTGGAATAGTATTCAACTACCAGCTGTTCCTGTATGGTTGCATCGATGTCACTACGTGATGGGTAAGCCAGAACCTGCCCGGTCATGTTTTTGGCATCTAAATTCAGCCAGCTGGGTATTTCTTTATCTTGGATTATTTCTGACATAAGCTTGTAAATACCGCTTTTTGTTTTATTTTCCTTCCAAGTGATAACATCACCCGGTTTTACGTGACACGATGGGATATCGGTTTTACGCCCATTTAGCATAATATGTCCGTGACAAACTATTTGACGTGCCTGGCGACGCGAGTCGGCAAAACCCAAGCGGAATACTATGCTATCCAAGCGTGTTTCAAGTATTTGAAGCAGGTTTTCACCGGTAAGACCGGGCCTTTTTTCGGCAGAGGCGAAGTGTCCGCGGAACTGTCGTTCCAATACCCCGTAGATATGACGAACTTTTTGTTTGCCTCTAAGTTGTAGGCCTCGATCCGAAAGCCTTCTCTGCCGGCGGCGATTACCATGCTCTCCGGGTGGGTAGCTGCGGCGCTCCAAGGTACATTTGGAACTCACACATCTTTCTCCCTTTAGCATTAGTTTTTCACCCTGCCGGCGGCAAAGTTTACAAACCGGCCCATTATAGCGGGCCATAGGCTCTCCTCCTTTTCAGCTGTAAAAGCTGCTAGTTATATTCTCCGTCTTTTAGGTGGGCGACACCCGTTATGAGGCATGGGCGTTACATCCCTTATACTGGTTACACTCAAGCCCGCAGCTTGCAGTGAACGTATGGCAGCTTCTCGTCCGCTGCCTGGACCTTTTACATTAACATCGACCTGTCTCAGTCCATGTTCCATAGCGCGTTTGGCTGCCTCCGTGGCGGCCATCTGTGCTGCATAGGCCGTACTTTTACGCGACCCTTTGACCCCCATCGTACCCGCACTTCTCCACGCTATAACATTTCCCTGCGGATCGGTTAGCGTAATAATAGTATTGTTAAAGGTTGATTGAATATAAGCTTTCCCCTTGGGGATTTGCTTACGCTCTCTTTTCCTTACCCGAGTAGGTTTTTTCTTATTAGCCATGTTTCCTCCGTTAGTTTAGCCTCGTTAATATCAAGTATTATTTCTTGGCTGCTGCGCGTCTTCTGCCGGCAACGGTCTTACGTCCTCCGCGTTTTGTTCGCGCATTGGTTTTGGTGCGCTGTCCATGAACAGGAAGACCACGCCGATGTCTGATTCCGCGATAGCAACCGATTTCAGTTAGTCTTTTTATATTGAGGTTGACCTCGCGTCTAAGGTCTCCCTCAACAGTGTAGTTCTTATCGATAGCATCACGGATGCGGCTTACCTCTTCTTCGGTCAGCTGGTTTACTTTCACATCTGGACTTATACCACTGCTATCAAGAACCTTTTGGCTCCGGCTACGCCCGATACCGTAAATATAAGTCAGTGCAATCTCAATTCGTTTATCTTTGGGAAGATCAACTCCCAGAATTCGAGCCATCACTCCTCCTAAATGATATAACTATCCTTGTCTCTGTTTGTGCCTTGGGTTTTCACAGATAACCCTAACAACGCCTTTGCGTTTTATCACCTTGCATTTGTCACAGCGAGGCTTTACCGAAGCCTGTACCTTCATTTTTCCCCTCTATAGGTCTTATTTAAACCTGTAGGTGATTCGGCCCCTTGCGAGATCATATGGAGAAAGCTCCACCAGGACCTTATCGCCGGTTAGTATCTTTATGAAATGGCGACGAATTTTACCAGATATATGAGCCAGAACCTTATGCCCGTTAGCCAGTTGTACACGAAACATGGCATTAGGCAGAGGCTCGGTAACGGTTGCCTCTACCTCTATAGTATCCTTTTTGGGCATATAATTCTTGCCTCCTATATGTCGCCAGAGGTTAACACCTCAGCTTTGCCATCTGTTACAGCGATCGTGTGCTCAAAGTGAGCCGATAGGCTTCCGTCGGCGGTAACCACTGTCCATTTCGTGTCAGTCAGCTTGGTTTGCCGCATGCCCGCATTTACCATCGGTTCAATCGCTAGTGTCATACCTGTTCTCAAAATCGGGCCGCGTCCTTCAGTTCCGAAATTAGGAATCTGCGGTTCCTCGTGCATATCACGGCCTATTCCATGTCCGACGTATTCTCTGACTACCGAGAAACCGTTGGATTCGATATACTTTTGAATTGCGTATGAAACATCACCTAAATTAACCCCGTCTTTGGCTTTGGTGATGCCGGTGATAAGTGCCTCTTGTGTTACCGTCAGCAGTTCCTGGGCTTTTGAACTTATGCTGCCCACAGCAACCGTTCTTGCGGCATCTCCGTGAAAACCGTTGTATATCACACCGAAATCCAAGCTTACTATATCGCCTCCCTTGAGTTTTCTTTTTGATGGTATACCGTGTACTATCTGCTCGTTAACCGAAACACAAATGGAGGCCGGAAACCCACGGTACCCCTTAAAAGATGGTATGGCGTTATTTTTTTTTGCTTCCTCCTCGGCTATTTTGTTGAGTGCTTCGGTTGTTATTCCTGGTTCAACCGAAGCTTCTAACATCCCAAGAACCACTGCGACAATTTTACCTGCCTGCCGCATTATATCGATCTCTTGAGGCGATTTTATTATAATTCCCATTTATTTAACGATAGCTAGCAACCTCTGCGCTACTTGCTCCGCTTTGCCCTCGCCGTTTATTTCACCCAACTTTCCGATTTTATCATAGTAGTCAATAAGTGGCTTGGTCTGCCCGGTGTATACATCAAGCCTGCTTCTTACCGCTGCCTTTGTGTCGTCATCCCGCTGATAAAGATTGCCGCCGCATGCATTGCATATGCCTTTTACCTTAGGCGCCATATTTATTTCATGGTACGGCATCTGGCAACCGTGGCATACCCAGCGCCCACTGAGCCTTCTCACTACCTCTTCAGTCGAAACGTTTATATAAATCGCTTTAGTCACGCTTTCACCCTCATTGCTTAGGGCTTCATCAAGCGCCATTGCTTGCCCCAGAGTTCTAGGAAAGCCGTCCAGTAGTAATCCTATGTCGCAATCCGGCCTGCTGATACGCTCAAAGATCACCTTGATTGTTATCTCGTCAGGTACCAGCTTTCCCTCGTCCATGTATTTTTTAGCTTCAAGTCCTACCTTTGTTTCTTTTGACAGGGCTTCTCTAAGCAAATCCCCCGATGCTATATGTGCCAGGCCTATCTTTTGTGATGTGATTGCTGCCAGCGTTCCTTTGCCCGCTCCTGGGGCTCCCAGCAATATATATATTTTCCTGTCCATTTACCCTCTATACTCTCTATTTAATAAATCCATCGTAGCGGCGCATCACCAGCTGTGATTCCAATTGCCGCATAGTATCAAGGGTCACGCCTGTTAGGATGAGCATGGATGTGGCACTGATGGTTACGGTCATGTTTTGGTTCCCCGATATCAAGTATGCGATATAAGGCATAACTGCGATAAGTCCTAAAAACAGCGCTCCGCCCCAAGTTATACGGAAAATAACGCCCATTAGATATTTGTTTGTTGGCTTGCCCGGCCTAATTCCTGGTATAAACCCTCCCTGTTTTTGCAATGATTCAGACAGGTTTTGTTGCTGAAAAACGGTAAAAGTATAGAAAAAGCTGAAAAATACAACCAGTAAAAAGAACGCTATCCAGTAGACTGACTCTGCTGGACCCAGCCATCGCGTAATCCATTCGGCTACCCTGTTGGTGCCGAAATAGCTGGCTATAGTGGCTGGGAGAGTCAGAAATGCCATGGAAAAGATGAGGGGTATCATTCCGGCCGAGTTGACGCGCATAGGAATATGGCTTGCTCCTGCCTGGCGGTACATGCGCCCACCCCTGAAAACGCTTTTGGAGTATTGCACAGGAACGCGCCTCTGCGCCTCTGTGAATATCACCACTCCAAAAAATATTATCACGGCGAAAAGGATAAACCAGGCAAGCCCTGAATAGTCACCTAAGGTGGTGAATCGTTGGAAAGTAGGATATATACTTGCTACTATATTGGCAAAGATAATCATCGAAATACCGTTGCCAATCCCTCGCTCGCTTATACGCTCGCCCAGCCACACCAAGAACATAGTTCCTGCCGTCATTGCAAATATCATAGATACCGTGGTGACAGTGAGAGGTAGTGTATTCCCAGTCAGTTCCACGCCAGCTATAGCTGATGTATTTGCCTTAGCCAAGATCGTAAGCTGGCCGTACGCACTTACCATGGCCAGGGGTACCGTAAGCCAGTGCGTGTATTGATTCATCTTGGCTCTTCCGGCCTCGCCCTCGCGTGATAGCTGTTGCAGGCGAGGAATAACCGGAGATAATACCTGAATTATAATGGTGGCGGTGATGTACGGGTAAACCCCCAGTGCAACTACACTCATTCTTTGCAGGGAGCCACCGCTTATCAAGTTTATTATAGGCATATATGGATTGTCTTCAAAGACAGTATCCAATGCGCCTTGATCTATACCTGGCATGGATATATGGGCGATGATGCGGAAAATAACCAATATCATGAATGTAAAAAGCAGCTTGCTCCTAATGTCAGGTTGCTTGAACACATCTATCATCGCCTGTACTAGTTGTGGTTTAGACTGGTTTTTGGCCTGTCGCATTACCTTTCCTCTATAACTGTTCAGCCTTTCCTCCAGCTGCCTCTATTTTCTTGATGGCGGCTTGAGAAAACTTGTTGGCCTTGATTGTAAGCTTCTTACTGATTTCACCATGGCCTAGTATTTTTAAGGGCAATTTGGTCGATTTTACGATTCCTGCAGCTACCAGTTGCTCTGGGGAAATTTCTGTTTTATCGTCAAACATATTAAGTCTACTTAAGTTTACGGTGGAATACTCGGTTCTGAATATGTTGGTAAAGCCGCGTTGCCTAGGCAATCGCTTTATTATCGGTAATTGGCCTCCCTCAAATCTGGGATGAACATTACCGCCCGAGCGCGATTTCTGCCCTTTAAGCCCACGGCCAGAGTAGGTTCCGTGGCCACTGCCGTCGCCTCGTCCCACCCTTTTGCTTTTATGTTTTGAACCTGGTGCGGGTCCTAGTTCATTCTGCAGCATTTTTTTCAACCTTAACCAAATGTTTTACTTTGTGCACCATTCCCCTAATTGTGGGGTTGTCTTCTCTGGTAACAGTATGGTTCAACCTACGGAGACCCAGCGCCTTGATTGTTGCGCCCTGGTCTTTGGCATAGCCGATAGCGCTCTTTTGCCAAGTTATTATTAACTTAGCCACTCTTACGTGCCTCCCAAGCCTGCCTGAGCTGATTGAGCCGTGTTAGTGCTACCATTGTGGCTTTTACTACGTTTATCGGATTATCGCTCCCCAGTGATTTGGTGAGAATATCTTTGATACCCGCTGCTTCTATCACCGCCCTAATCACCCCTCCAGCGATTACGCCTGTACCTGGCGCTGCCGGTTTGAGTAATACTTTGCCTGCGCCGTATCTTGCGGTCATCTCGCAGGGTATAGTATTGCCCTTTTTTGGTATCTCTACCATGCTTTTTCGGGCGACTTGGCCCGCTTTACGAATGGCTAAGGCAACTTCTCGAGCCTTGCCTTGTCCAATGCCCACACTTCCGTTTCCATCCCCAGCAACCACCAGAGCGCTAAAGCTGAAGGTTCGACCACCTTTAACCACCTTAGCTACCCGGTTTACGTGGACCAGTTTTTCGTTTATTATCGGCTCTCTGCTGTCAACGTTATCTCTCGGTTCCATTAAAACTTCAACCCCGCTTTTCTGGCAGCTTCCGCCAGAGCTTTTACCCTACCGTGATATTTGTACCCGCCACGGTCGAAAACGACTTGACTGATTCCCTTCTCTATAGCCAGTTTGGCAATCAGTGCCCCAACCAGCACGGCTCGTGCAGCCTTGTTTTTACCATCAACACCTTTTTTTATTCCGGGAGTAAGAGTTGATGCTGCAGCCATAGTGGTGCCTCCGATATCATCTATAACCTGTGCATATATATGGTTTAGACTGCGGAATACGCATAAGCGAGGTCGCTGGGCTGTCCCCGCTATCTTTCCGCGTACGCGATTATGTCTTTTGTTTCTCGCCCGCCTTACTTCTTGACTGGATAAACTCATCTATTATTGGCTTCCTCACCTTAACTTAAATGCCTTATCGTTATTAACTTAATTCACTGCCGATTCTCCCGGCTTTACCTGCCTTACGGCGAATTTTTTCACCCTCGTACTTTATTCCTTTACCCGTAAATGGATTTGGCTTTCTCGCTTTTCGTATGTTTGCTGCTTGTTCACCTACGTCTTCTTTGTTTATTCCGGAAACAATTATTCTGTTGTTACCCTCAAGGGTAAATGTTATACCGGTCAAGGGCTCTATTTTTATTGGATGTGAGTAACCTACCTGGAGAACCACGTTTTGCCCTTCAAGTTGGGCACGATAGCCCACCCCAACCATCTCAAGGGTTTTCTTAAATCCATCGCTCACTCCAACTACCATATTGTTAAGTAGGCTTCTGGTAAGTCCGTGTAAGGCTTTGTGTAATTTCTCTTCGCTCGGACGTTCAATAATAACGTTGTCGTTGCTAATGCTTATTAGCATATCGGGATGTAGCGATCGCTCAAGTTCTCCTTTGGGGCCCTTCACTTTTACGTCACTACCGTCTATGTTAACCTCCACACCTTTCGGTATGGGTATCGGCATTCGTCCTATTCTAGACATACTTCATCACCACGCATAACACAGTACTTCGCCGCCAACGCCTTTTTGCCTGGCTTGCTCGCCAGTCATGATTCCTTGGGAGGTCGATATAATGGATATACCCATTCCCCCATATACGTTGGGAATTTTACCTTTAGACGCATAAACCCTAAGGCCGGGTTTACTCACTCTTTTTAAGCCCAAAAGAAGTGGGTTGCCTATTTCATCGTATTTCAGCTCTATTTTTATAGTGCTTTGAGGTTTTTTAGGCTCTTCCACACAGTTTTTAACGAAACCCTCATCTCTAAGAATACTGGCAATCTTCTTTTTCATTTGTGAGGATGGCATAGCGACAGAACTGTGTCTTGCCATGATAGCGTTTCTTATTCTAGTAAGCATATCAGCAATTGGATCAGTGTTCATCAATTATTATCCTTTACCAACTTGATTTCCTAACCCCGGGTAGCATACCTTCTAGGGCCAGCTTGCGGAAGCATATGCGGCATATCCCAAACTGTCTGATGTATCCCCTGGGACGGCCGCACAGATAGCAGCGATTCCTCTGCTGAACCCGATATTTCGGGGGACGTTTTGATTTTGCAATTTTTGAGAGTTTTGCCAACTATAACCTCCAGTTTATCTTAAGAACTTCTCTTAAATGGCATTCCCATTAGTTCTAGAAAGCGCCTGCCTTCTTCGTCATTTCTGGCTGTTGTTACAACGTTTATTTGCAGTCCTCTAACTTTATCGACCTTGTCGTATTCGATTTCGGGAAATACGGTTTGGTCTTTAAGTCCTAAGGAGTAGTTCCCCTTTCCGTCGAAGGAATCGAGCGATACGCCTCTAAAGTCACGTATTCTAGCCAGCGTTGTGCTGACGATTTTATCGAAGAAGTGATGCATTCTCTGGCCGCGTAAAGTCACCGATATTCCTATTGCCATACCTTTACGCAATTTAAACGCGGCTATAGACTTTTTGGATCGATTGATAATTGGCTTTTGGCCGGTTATGGTACCTATATCCTGCGCTGCAGTCTCCAGCGCCCGAGGATTCTGCAAGGCCTCCCCTAGGCCAATGTTAACCACGATTTTTTCCAGACGCGGCACTTGCATAACATTGGAGTAATTAAACTCAGACATGAGTGCAGGCACTATCTCTTTTGCATATTGTTCTTTTAACCTAGACATCAGTCAATAACCTCATCACACTTCTTGCAAAACCGAACTTTACCTCCTTTTTCCAAAAAGCGATAACCCACTCTAGCTGGCTTATTACATTTACCGCAGACCAACATTAGGTTAGAAATTTCTATAGGAGCCTCTCTATGGAGGATGCCTCCAGGATCAGTCGCAGTACGTGGCTTGGCGTGACGTTTTATCATATTGACTCCGTCAACCATTACCTTTTCAGTACGTGGATACACAGAACGTACTGTTCCCTTTTTACCTTTATCTTTACCGGTTATTACGATAATGTTGTCGTTTTTACGAATTTTCATAATTATAGGACCTCAGGTGCTAATGAAACTATTTTCATAAAGTTTTTATCTCTAAGCTCTCGTGCTACAGGACCGAAAATACGACTGCCTGTGGGTTCGTTTTTATCGGTCAGTATTACGGCGGCGTTTTCGTCAAATCTGATATACGACCCGTCGGGGCGTTTGTACGGTTTTACTGTGCGTACTATAACTGCACGTACCACATCCTTTTTCTTTACCGCTGCGTGCGGTATAGCCACCTTAACTGAAGCTACGATAATATCTCCTACTCGGGCGTATCTTCTTCGCGTGCCACCCAGTACATTGATGCACATTATCTGTTTGGCACCGGAGTTATCAGCAACTTTAAGTCGGGTTTGTGGCTGTATCATGATTGGTCCACGCCTTTTGCCTTTGCTTTAGCCTCTGGCTCTGATTCTGACTCAGCTTTGGTTTTTGCCTTTGCTTTGGTTTTTGCCTTTGCTTTTACTTTAGCCTCTGGCTCTGATTCTGACTCAGCTTTGGTTTTTGCCTTTGCTTTTACTTTAGCCTCTGGCTCTGATTCTGACTCAGCTTTGGTTTTTGCCTTT
>Ga0187833_10000226_pt1 | contig 64999 bp, 63 predicted proteins | sample ETNtaG_37_FD_167968 | JGI IMG/M metagenome (GOLD analysis project Ga0187833, IMG submission 167968) | Marine microbial and viral communities from oxygen minimum zone, Eastern Pacific Ocean - ETNP2014_SV_400_PacBio MetaG (Illumina Assembly) | ecosystem: Environmental > Aquatic > Marine > Hypoxic...
GTTGCTGAGCAATTGTGCGATTGTCATCGGGCCAACGCCGCCCGGCACCGGAGTAATGTGGCCGGCGACTTCCTTCACCGCCTCGAAATCGACATCTCCCACCAACTTGTATTTTCTGAAAAGCTTCACCAGTCCCTCCGCCGATTGCCCTTCCGGAAGGTGCTCTCGCGAGTAGGCCGCCCCGCTTTTCTCATCCAGATAGCCCGCACGTTTGCGACCGCCCTTCTCCGATTCATCCTGCCGGTGCGCGGTGAAAATCTCGCCGCTGGCCGCACAGGTGAACTCGCGGTCAGCGGGGTGCTCCAACCATTTATTATTGATGCCCACGTCAATCACATGAGCCCCCGGCTTCACCCAGTCAGCCTTCACCATTTCTCCCCAACCGACGGCGGCGATAAGAATATCGGCACGGCGACAGACTGTCGGCAGGTCTTTTGTGCGCGAATGGCACACCGTCAGCGTGGCGTCGCGTTTGAGCAGCAGCATAGCGGCCGGCAGGCCGACAATGTTCGAACGGCCCAGCACCACCGCGTTCGCACCCGAAAACTGCGCCCCGGCTTCCTCCAGTAGGCGCATGCACCCGTCCGGAGTGCAGGGCACGAAGAGCGGATCACGCCCCTTCATACCCAATTTGCCGATGTTGATTGGGTGAAAGCCGTCCACATCCTTCTCGATGCTGATAGCCGCCAGTACGGCCTCCTCGTCCAGCCCGTCAGGGAGCGGCAGCTGCACCAGGATACCGTGCACACGCGCATCCGCGTTCAGGTCGCGCACCAACGCCTCCACTTCCTGCTGCGTGGACGTGGCCGGCAATTCGTGCCCGAACGATTGGATGCCCACCTCGGCGCAAGCCTTGCGTTTTGCCCGCACATAGGTTTGAGAAGCGGCATTCTCACCCACGAGCACCGTCGCCAATCCGGGCGTCACGCCGGTATCAGCAACCAGCTTCTCCACTCCGACAGCTACATCTGCTCGCACCCGCCCCGCGATGGCAACTCCATCAATCAGTTCCGCAGTCATTTCAAGAACTCCTCCTCATGCTAGATTCCAACGTGGATGACAACATATTCCCTCGCTACACAACCGGCTACACGCGAGCAATCACTCGTAGCGCAGCGCCTCTATCGGGCTGAGTCGCGCGGCGCGGCTGGCGGGGTAAATGCCGAAAAAGATGCCCACAAAAGCCGCAAAAAAGAATGCCATGGCGATGGTGTTGGCCTGCACATCCGCCTGCACCAGGTCGGCAGCAGACACTCCGTAGGCTATGCCCCAGCCAAGCGCGATGCCAGTCACGCCACCGATGAGGCTGAGCACCACCGTTTCAATCAGGAACTGAAACATGATAGTGCCGCGCCGCGCCCCCACCGCCTTTCGCAACCCTATCTCGCGTGTTCGCTCAGTCACAGAAACCAGCATGATGTTCATAATGCCTATGCCGCCAACTAGTAAAGAGATTCCGGCAATCGCGCCGAGGAAGATGGTGAGCGTGGCGGTGATTTCATCAAACGTTTCCAGGATGGCATTCTGACTAAACACGGTGAAATCCAGATCATCGCTCAACTTCAGCCCATGACGCTGCCGCAAAATACGCTCAATCTGCACCATAACCCATTCCACGTCCTCAGGGGTAGCGGCTGACATGGACACATCGTTTACCTTGCGTTGGCCGTGACTGAAAGCGTTTCTGCCGAATAGACGTGTGTACCCAGTCTCCAGTGGGATGAGCGCTATCTCGTCCTCATTGCCAAAACCTCCGCCGCCCTTGCTTTCCAGCACACCGACCACTTCGAAGAACACATCACCGATCCTAATTGTGCGCCCCAACGGGTTAAGACCCGCGAACAGGTCGGTAGCAGTTTGCGATCCCAGCACCACTACTCGCGCGCGGCTGGCACCGTCGCTGCGCAAGAAAAAGCGACCATTCGCCACTTCCACGGTGCGCACCTGTTGATAGGCAGGCAGGGTGGCCGTCACCTGTACATCCACAGTGTTACCAGCATAGGTGAGCTGCATACCTTGAGATACGTTGGCCACAATGGCATTGACACGCTCCACATGCTGCTCCAGCGCCATGTAATCCTCGTAAGTCAACGCAGCCTGAATACGCTGTCCGCCATGTTCGAAACTCCCGGGGAAAACGGTCACAAGATTTGAGCCGATGCCTTCTATTTGCTCGGTGATAGACGCTGTCGCACCGTTACCAATTGCCATCAGCGCCACCACGGCTGCAACACCGATGACAATGCCCAGCATGGTGAGCACCGACCGCAATTTGTTGGTCGCCAGCGCGCGCAGCGCCACGCGGATATTGGCAAAAACGTTCATTCGGTTTCGTCTCCGGTTACGCGGCCATCCTGTAGGCGAACGATGCGCGGGGTGCGGGCGGCCACCTCCGGGTCGTGCGTGACCACGCACAATGTCAGGCCGCGTTCGCGGTGCAGTTTCCCGAAAAGATCCATTAATTCCACTCCCGTTTTGGAATCGAGCGCGCCGGTGGGTTCATCCGCCAGCAGGATTGCCGGATTGTTGACCAGCGCGCGCGCGATCGCCACGCGCTGCTGCTGGCCTCCTGAAAGCTCGCTTGGACCATGGTCCATGCGATCGCTGAGCCCCACCAGCGCCAATGCTTCCTCGGCCTGAGTACGTTTATCGTGGCCCCGCACGCCGGCATAGATAAGCGGAAGCATCACATTCTCAAGCGCGCTGGTGCGCGCCAGCAAGTTGAACTGCTGAAAGACAAAACCGATTTTCTTGCCGCGGATTGAGGCCAGCTGCGTGTCACGAAGATCCTCCACGTAGCTCCCGTCCAACCAGTAGCGCCCATCTGTGGGTTTGTCCAGACAGCCCAAAATAGCCATCAGCGTTGATTTCCCTGAACCAGATGGCCCCATGATCGAGAGCATTTCGCCGGCACGGACGCTGAGATTCACTCCATCGAGAGCGCGCACCGTGGTATCGCCCATCTGGTAGTGCTTGCTAATGCTCTCGATGCGGATTACCGAGCCGTTATCCATGAACATTTCTTCCACGTTCCCGAACGGGTGGATTATCCCCGGCCACCCCCTGGTGGCCCAAACGGGCTACCGCTCTGCGTGGGCTGCGGGGTGAAGATCACCACACGCTGCCCGGCGCGCAGCTCTCCGCTGACCACTACCATTTCGTCCTGAATGACGCCGCTCACCACCGCAACACGGGTCTGTTCGCGCCCGGGCCCACCGGAAAGCATCACGTACTCACCTTCATCATCGTATTGCACCGCATCGATAGGTACGGCCAGTGCGTCTTGCATCACCTCCGTAATTATTCTTGCGTATGCGGTCATTCCCAGGCGCATCTCCGGGCCATTCTCCTTCAGGGTGACGGTGACGGGGAAACGCACCAGCCCCTGCACCGTTTCACCGTAAGGCGCAACGTGGGTGACCTCTCCGGTTACCTCCACGCCGAAAACAGCATCGAAAGTGAGATTGGCAGGTTGTCCAACACGTATGCCATTAACCTCGGTTTCATCCACAGACACCTCTACGCGCAATTGCTCCATGTTCGCCAGCTTGACGGCAGATGTTGATTGTTCCGTGGAATCCCCGACCAGGTAATTGACCGCCAGCACCTGCCCGTCAAACGGCGCTACCACACGTAACGAATCTAATGTGGCCTGCACTGCCATCACCTTGGCCTCGGCAGCGACGACGTCGTCAGGATTAGGCCCATTCAGCAATTCCTGCAACTGCTCCGACTCATCCGCGAGCATTGCTTCCGCAACGGCCACATCGGCCGGCTGCGGGTCCAGCAGCTGCTCGAGCTGCTCCTCTGCGTCCGCCAGATTGCCGGATGCCACCGCCACGTCCTCCGGCTGCGGATCCAGCAGCTGCTCGAGCTGCTCCTCTGCGTCCGCCAGATTGCCGGCTGCCACCGCCACGTCCTCTGGCTGCGGGTCCAGCAGCAGTTCCAGCTGCTCCTCCGCGTCCGCCAGTTCTCCGGCGGCGTCATCCACGGCTGCTTGCGCCACGGCGAGATCGATCGCGTCCACACCGGCTAACGCATCATCAAGCGCTTCGCGGGCGTCTTGGAGCGCCTCGGTGGCCACATCCAGGGCTGTGGTGTTTCCCATGCGCGTGCTTGCCAGTTGCAACTCAGCCTCGCGCACACGGTCCTCCGCAGCAACAACATCCTCATCCGCTTCAGCAAGGGTGCGTACCACCCCATCCACGGTCTCACCCCGGTCCGGATCACACACACGGTAGGTCTGCTTCGTCACGATGCTGCCGAAGGTGTCTATCATAGTCTCGCCGGTCTCTTCAAAAACCTCATAGACCGACCCTTCAAAATAGGTAAAACCACCGTGAAGCACCTCTTCACTGACGGCAATTTGCATGTAATCACGATCATCTTCCTGTTCAACCTTGTGTACCGTGCACGCGTCCAGCGCCTTCTGCACGCTCAAGCGTCTTTCCTCGGCGGTTTCCAATGCATCCTGCGCGTTCTCAAGAGCGCTAGTCGCGCTGCCGATGTCCGTCAGTTCAATATCCTTCTCCGCATCCGCCAACTCGAACTCCGTGTCGCGCACCGCATCTTGCAGCGTGTCGATGTCCGGGTCAAGCAATTCATCCAGCGCCTCCTGTTGATCGCGCAGCGTGTCCCGCGCCGAGGCAACCCCTTGCTCTGCCGCAGCTATCTGGGCAGCGCTGGGATTCTGAAGGTCGCTCAGGACGTCCCGGGCATTGGCCACCGCTTGCTGCGCATTGGCCACATCTAGCGCGGTCGGATCCTGCAGCCGCTCCAGCGCCTCCTGTGCGTCAGCCACCGCCTGCTGCGCGTTGGCAACCGCCAGCGCGCTCGGGTCGCGCAGATCGTCCAGAGACTCCTGTGCATCTGCAACGGCCTGCTGTGCCTGGCTGATCTGCAGCGCGGTAGGGTTTAGCAGTTCATCGAGATCCTGACGCGCGGAAATCAAGTCTGCCTGCGCCACAATTACATTCTGCGGAGCACTCAATGGGTCAAGTTCCAGTAATATATCGCCGGCGCGCACGCTATCTCCCACCTGTACCAACACTTTCGCCACCGTGCCTGTCGTTTCCCAGGACAGATCGCCGGACTGGATAGAGATGAGCGTTCCGGAACCATCCACGCTTCGCTCAACATCCAGCAGAGAAACTGTAGCCGTTTCCAACACAGCCTCCGCGCCCGGACCGCCACCGAATAGACGCCGTACAAAGCCCAACGGCCCTGCCCTGCCCGGACCACCAGCGGGACGACCTACGCCCGAATTAGAAGCTGGTGCCTGCTCCGCACCGAATGGGCCAGTCGCACGCTGCATCGGAATGACTATGCGCGCCAGTCCGTAAACGACTATGCCCAAAATCACTACGATTCCGAACACCACAACCCACCGCGGCACTACCCGGTTGTTTTTTTTCTCGTCTCTCAAGGTCATTTCTCAGTCACCGCCTGTTTTGATTACGCGCATTGTAACGTCATTTAGTGAAGAACATGTGAAGAATTTGTAAAATATAAGTTAGATCGTATGAACCAGAGAAACCCGCGTGATTATACATTTGCAACCCAGTAGTTAAGAGAAACGCGCGAATAGTCCGTCCGCAATCAAACCGGCCAGTGGTGGAAAAACTACTGTGGCCAACACGCGAATGAGCACCACCTTGGTGCCGACAAAAGCGATTTCCATTGGAATACGCGAAATGCTTAGCAGCGACCAGGCTGTGATGAACGCCACTACCGGCCCGATTCCCGCCCCGGCCTTGTAAAGCGCCGCCACCAGCGGGAAACTGACGAAAGGCCCACCCGGGGTGATTGCGCCCATTCCACTGGCGATGAGAATGCCCTTCAACCCGGAGCCGCCCCCGAGCCAGCGCGCAATCAGCTCGCGCGGCAGCAGCACGTTGGCCATACCAACAACCACGAAAACGGCTAGCAGCAGCGGGAGCATACCTAAAAGAGTATCCCATCCGCTTTTCAACCCAGCCGCCAGCACGCCATTTCCACGCCGATAGGCGAGCGCCACAAGCGCCAGCGCCAAACCAATCATTATCCAAGTGGCGTAATCCATGCCCATTCCTTTCCGCTCGTGCGTGTCCACGCTAACCTGCTGCCCCGAATCTGTCTCTGCGTTCGCCATTTCAGCAGTACGCTGCGGTAAGATCAATCCTGCCGACCGAATAGCCACACCGCCGGTACAAGGAATACTATCGCGAAAGTCACCATCATCATTACATTGACCATCATCGGCCGCAATGCGATGGCATCCATGAACTGCGCTGGTACCACCGCGCGCAGTGCCACCTGACGCAGCGGGTCCACGCCATACGTCACCGGATCCACTCGGGACAACAACTCCATCCAGATGGGTACCCCTCGCAGCGGGAAAAACGCCCCAGACAGAAAAAACATGGGCATCAACACGAAGTTCATCAGCATGTGGAAGCCCTCCATCGAGCGTTGTCGCACAGCCATCAATATACCGAGCGAGGTCATCATCAGCGCGAGCAGGACCATCAAGCCAGCCAATGTGACCAACTGCGACACCGTCAGCTTGATTCCTAGAACGGGCGCAAGCACCAACACGATCACCCCCTGGAAGAGCGCTACCGTGCTACCCCCGGCCGCCTTTCCTAACGCTACCGCCACGCGAGAAACCGGCGCGACCATCACCTCCTTCAGGAAGCCAAATTCTCGATCCCACACAATGGAGACAGCCGAAAACACGGAAGTAAACAGAACAGTCATAGTCAGCACACCTGGGAACATGAACTGCTTGAAATCTATATGTCCCCCGCCCATTTCCGCCATCGCTGGCGCTAGTCCGCTCCCGAATACAAAGAGATACACCGCCGGCATCACCAGCGACGACACCATGCGCATACGATCACGCCGAAAACGGATCACGTCACGGTACCAGACCGTGTAAGCACCCTTAAAATTGCGTCTCAGATCTGCCATAGTTAGCCTCCACTGCGAGGTCAGCGGCCGCGCCACAAGCGCACGCGCTTGCGCATATCGTCCTTTTTGTCTGGTTCCTGCTCACGGATCTCCCTGCCGGTCAGTTTGATGAACACATCTTCCAGCGTGGGGCGACGCAGATGCACGCTGTTTACGGTCAGTGCCTCGTCGCCGTCCCCGAACACGCGCATCATTTCCGGAATGAACTTATCCCCGCGGGCGGTCTCAATTATCAATGCCCCGTCCGGCCCCGGCCGAGTCCCTATCCCATGGGATTGTTGCAGCCGCTCCGCAGCACGCTCGTTCTCATCGGTACGCACTGTGATGATGTCACCACCCACCATACCTTTCAGCGCTTCAGGTGTGTCCAGCCCGACGATTTTACCCTGATCGATGATCGCAATGCGATCACAGTGCTCGGCCTCCTCCATATAGTGAGTGGTCATGAACATGGTCACACCCTCGCGCTCGCGCAAGGTCAACAGGTAATCCCAGATGTGCCGACGCGTCTGTGGGTCCAAGCCTAATGTAGGCTCATCCAAAAAGAGCACGCTGGGGTGATGCAGCAACCCCCGGGCGATTTCCAGGCGCCGCTTCATCCCGCCGGAATAATGCAGCGTGACCTCGTCCGCACGTTCGCTCAGGTCTACCATTTTCAGCAATTGCTCAGATCTTTCCACCAGCACGTCATTGGGCAAGTCGTACAACATGGCGTGGAATTTCATGTTCTCACGCCCAGTAAGTTTGTCGTCCAAGCTTGGATCTTGAAAAATCAGTCCGATGGACTGGCGCACCTGCGCTTGCTGAGTGCGCACATCGAAACCGTTGACAAGTGCGAGGCCAGCTGTCGGGCGCAACAGCGTGCAGAGCATGCCGATTGTAGTAGTTTTGCCGGCACCATTCGGCCCCAGAAACCCGAAAACCTCGCCAGGCTCCACCTGAAATGTCACATCGTCCACAGCGGTCAGGTCGCCGAATTTACGCACTAGATTGTCGACTTCAATTGCGGGCATATTGGTTGCTCCTTATGCCACCAGTCGGAGAATCACGACCGGAATTTCGCGCTGCGTGCGTTCCTGATAACGCTGCAGCCAGGAGAAGAGCGGACCAAGCCGCGCGCACTCGTCGTCCTGCGCCCGTTGGGCGACCACCGCAATTTGCCGGCTTCCCATCTCTATGAGCGCCTCAGGGTTGCTCTGCAAGTTGAGCCACCAGGCGGGATGCCAGTTCTTTCCACCGTTAGAGGCGACCACCACATAGTTGTCACCATCCTGGACAGAGCCTAAGGGCACAGTGTGCAAGCGCCCGCTCCTTCGGCCGGTGGTGCTGAGCAGCAGCACGCGCGCTCCCTGCACCCATCCCATCTGCTGTCCTCCGGAGCGCCGGTAGACCCAGGTGTGCATCCGCATGAACGCACGAATCAGGAACCTACTCAACCCTACGGTGCTGCCACCCAGTGTTGGTGCAGTCATTTTCTGTCCCCGAGTTGGAATCCTTCCATTTCGCTCGCCGCCTCAGTCAACAGCACGAGCGCGTCGCTTATCTGCGCACGCTGTGCTTCGGTGAGAGTTGAAGTCAACTCCTCCAGCCACTGCTGCCGCGAGCGCACCACCCGCTGCACCTGCGCCTCGCCCGCATGTGTGAGCGTGATACGTTTTGCGCGTCGATCGTCCGGGTCCTCGCTGCGCTCCAAAAGGCCCTGCCGCACCAACCGCTCAATCATCTGGCTGGCGCGCGCGTTTGAGACCCCCAGCTGCGCGGCCACGTCGGAGACGTTGCATCCGCAACCATGGTGATGAATGCGCATAAAAAGGTTGAGCTGCGGCATGCTCAGTCCACTCTCGCGCATGATTTGCATGAAGTCGCGCCGGGAGTGGTGGATCATTACCCGCCCCCACTGGCGCAACACCCGGGAGAACTGTACAGCGGTGGTCATCGCTAATTAGTTAAGCGAACTTAATATTACCAATAACGAAACTATCTGTCAATTGGCGCGGCTGTTCGCCGGCGGAAAGTGGGGTTTGCACGAATCCATAACATGTGGTAGACTGCGCCCCACTTGGAGACAATGATGACATTCTACGCACCGTTCAGCGTCAAGGCGAAGAAGGTCAAGAAGAACAAGCCCACCCGTGCGGGGTTGGCTGATTTGCGTCTGGGCGCAGCGGTGCAATAGCAGAAGCGACACACCGGTTCCATTTGCAGATAGCGACCCCGCCACGCGCGGGGTTTTTTGATTCTTTATCACACTATCACTGAGGAGGACATGAACATGATTGCCAACACCATCACCACCAGCACCGAGTGCCCCGAATGCGTGGGCGCGCTCGCCCTCAATCAGGTTGAGTTGGGCGAGATTCTGGTCTGCGAGGATTGCGGCGCCGAGCTGGAAGTACGCTCGTTGCAGCCGCTTTCCATCATGCTGGCCCCCGAAGAAGCCGAGGACTGGGGAGAATAACGTTTCGGCCGCCATGCGTATTGGCATTCTCTATTCCCGTCTGCGCGTCGAGGAAAAATGGCTGTTCGCCGCCCTCGATGAGCGCGACATTGAATATGACCGGTTGCTGGACCGCGAGGTCACGTTCGATCTGACCGCCGCGGACGATTGGCAACGCTACGATGCGGTCATCATTCGCAGCCTGAGTACCAGCCGCGGGCTGTATGCGGGTCAGGCGCTCAACAGCATCGGCGTGCCCACGATCAACCCGTATGCGGTGGCAGCGGTTTGCAGCGACAAAGTATCCACCACCACCACCCTTACCCGTGCCGGGCTGCCACAGCCGCGCACCCGCCTCGCCTTCACCGCGGAGGCGGCGCTGGCCGTCGGGGAGGAACTGGGCTACCCCTATGTCGTCAAGCCGGTGGTTGGCTCGTGGGGACGCCTGGTCAACCGCATCAACGACCGCGATGCAGCCGAAGCGGTCTTCGAACATCGCGAGGTTCTGGGCCGCTTCCAACACCACTTGTATTACATACAGGAGTTGATTGAAAAGCCTGGCCGCGACATCCGCGCTTTTGTGATTGGCGACCAGACTCCGGTGGCAATCTATCGCCACTCCGAGCATTGGCTGACCAACACTGCGCGCGGCGCCACCGCCAGTGAGTGCACAGTCACTCCGGATTTGCACCAACTCTGCCAGCGCGCCACGCAGGCTGTCGGCGGCGGAGTGCTCGCAATCGACCTGCTGGAGGACCCTGAACGCGGCCTGTTGATAAACGAGATCAACCACACGATGGAATTCCACTCTACCGTGCCGCTCACCGGGGTGGATTTACCAGGAATGATTGTTGACCATACGTTGGCCACTTGCAGGTTACAGGTTAAAAATTCGCTCTCCAGCTCGCAACTTTCAAGCTCTGAAACTTCAGACCCAGGCCCATGACTATCACGGTATCTGTCGTCGGCGCTTCGGGCTACACGGGTGGCGAAATACTGCGCCTGCTGCGCAATCACCCCGAGGTGGCAATCGGGCAGACGATATCGCGCACTTACGCCGGGCAGCCTATCCGCCGCGTACACCCACACTTGCGCGGAAGTGACCTTCCAGTCTTTGTGGAGCCGGAAGCATTGACCAATGCTGATTTGCTTATGCTGGCGCAACCGCATGGCGTGGCGCAGCGCGAGATCGAACGCTATGCGCAGCTCGCCCCGCGCATTATTGATCTTTCCGCTGATTTCCGGCTGCGCTCCCCGGAAGATTATGAACACTGGTACGGCGAAGCGCACGCGGCCCCGGACTGGCTGCCGCGTTTCGTTTACGGTCTGCCGGAAACCCAGCGGGCAGCCATCCGCGAGACAGGTCATGTCAGCGGCGTGGGCTGCAACGCTACCGCTGCCATCTTGGCGCTGCTCCCGCTCATGCAGCACGACTTGCTCGTTCCAGAACGCCCAATCGTCGCAGAAATCAAAACCGGTTCATCCGAAGGCGGCGCAAAAGCCAATGCAGGCAGCCATCACCCGGCGCGCAGTGGCGCGGTGCGGAGCTATGCGCCGGTCGGTCACCGCCACACCGCCGAGGTGCAACAAGCGCTGGGCATTTCCGATGTGCATCTAAGCCTGACCGCTATCGAGATGGTGCGTGGCGCGCTGGCGACCACGCACGCTTTTGTGCGCCTCGGCACAACCGAAAAAGACCTGTGGCGGGCGTATCGCACCAGCTATAAAGAAGAACCGTTCGTGCGCATTGTGCGCGAGAAACAGGGCAACTACCGCCGCCCGGAGCCGAAAATTCTTGCGGGCAGCAATTTCGCTGACGTGAGTTTTGATCTGGATGCCGAAAGCGGGCGTGTGGTAGCAGTGTGCGCAATTGATAATCTGATGAAAGGGGCTGCTGGAAGCGCGGTGCAATGCCTGAATCTGATGTATGGTTTTGAAGAGACGGCTGCGCTGGAATTTGGCGGATTGCATCCGATTTAGAGAACGAGACACATGTTTGTAATCAAAATCGGCGGCGCGGCCGGCGTGGCCCCCGAAGGCATCACAGCCGATATCGCCGCGCACGTTCGGGCGGGCGAAAAATTACTCATCGTGCACGGCGGCTCGGCACTGGCGACCGAACTGGGCGAACAACTCGGCTATCCGCCGCGCTTTGTCACTTCGGTCAGCGGGCACAGCAGCCGCTACACCGACCGGCGCACGCTGGAGATTTTTCTGATGGCAACCGCGCTGCTCAATCGGAAATTGGTGGCGCAGCTGCAAGCTCTGGGCGTGAATGCCGCCGGTCTCAGCGGTCTGGATGGTCAATTGCTGCTGGCGGAACGCAAAGCCACGCTGCGCATTGTGGAAAACGGCAAACGCAAAATCTTACGCGATGATTACACCGGACGCATTCAACAGGTAAATCTCGAGCCGCTGCGCGCGATACTCGATTCTGGGTTGACCCCAGTCATCGCGCCGGTGGCAATCTCGGCGGCCGGAGAGCCGTTAAACGTGGACGGCGACCGCGCCGCTGCACAACTGGCTGCTGCCCTGGGGGCTAAACACCTGCTAATCCTCAGCAACGTACCCGGGCTGTTGCGCGACATCGCGGATGAAAGCAGCTCCATTGCGCGCCTGCCGGCTGCCCAACTGGAAAACGCCATCGAGGAATTCGCGCGGGGACGCATGAAACGCAAACTGATCGGCGCTCGAGAAGCGCTGCAGGGCGGTGTAACGCGCGTGGTTCTGGCGGATGGAAGGACAGAGCAGCCCGTCACGCGCGCATTGAAGGGAGAAGGTACGGTAATTCAATAACCTGGCAAGGTGAAGTGGTGGCATGGTGACAAGGTGAGATTTGCCTCCGGTCACCTTGCCACTTCGTCACTTAGTCTCCCGGTCGCTATCGTGAACACTCAATCCCCATCTTCCATGCTCCAATCACTCGAGGCGCTGCACACCAGCGGCGTATATCCCAAACGCGATCTGACGATTGTGCGCGGGATGGGCGCACGCGTGTGGGATGCCAGCGGGCGTGAATATATCGACTGCGTTGCCGGGCACGGCGTCGCTAATCTGGGTCACTGCCATCCGGCGGTGGTTGCGGCAGTACAAAAACAGGCCGCGCAACTGATCACCTGCCCGGAAATTTTCCACAACGACCAGCGTGCGCGCTTGCTGGCTCTCCTGACAGAACTTGCGCCGGGCGAGATGCAGCGCGTATTTCTGTGCAACTCCGGCGCGGAGGCAGTGGAAGCTGCGTTGAAATTCGCGCGCATCAGCACGGGGCGCAGCGAAATCATCAGTACATTTCGCAGCTTCCACGGGCGCACTATGGGCGCGCTCACCTTAACCGGTCAGAAAAAACACCGCACCCCATTCGAGCCGTTGCTGCCGGATGTGACCCAGATTCCGTACAACAAGACCGAAGCGCTGTCGGCAGCCATCAGCGAGCGTACTGCCGCTGTAATTTTGGAAGTGGTGCAAGGCGAAGGCGGCGTGCGCCCTGCGGATGCGGACTATCTGCGCGCCGCGCAGCGTCTGTGCCACGAGAACGGCACGCTGCTAATTTTTGACGAAGTGCAGACCGGGCTGGGACGCACCGGCAAAATATTCGCTTGCGAGCACTACGATTTGGCGCCGGACATGCTCTGTCTGGCGAAGTCGCTGGCGGGCGGGCTGCCGATGGGGGCGACGCTGCTCGGCGCGCGCGTAGGCACATTGCCTCTCGGCTCACACGGCTCGACTTTCGGCGGCAACCCGCTGACCTGCGCCGCCGCGCTGGCTGTGCTGGCTGTGCTACAAGCGGAAAAGCTTCCCGAACGGGCCGCCCGCCTGGGGGAGCAGCTATTCGACCGCTTGCGGGCAGCCCACCTGCCGCTCGTGCGCGCAGTGCGCGGACAGGGGTTAATGATTGGCATTGAATTGAAACAGAAAGTCACCCCGCTACTGCAGGCACTGCAAGCACGTGGCGTGCTGGCGCTCCCGGCCGGAAACACCGTGCTGCGCCTGCTGCCGCCTTTGGTCATCAGCGAGGTGGAATTGGAACAAGTAGGCGAGGCGGTGATTGAAATGCTTACAGGATACCAACATGCCATTAACTGATTTCTCCATCATCGAAAGCACCCTGCGCGAGGGCGAGCAATTTGTCGGGGCAGAATTCACCTCGCAGGACAAGGTGGAAATCGCGGGCGCACTGGCCGATTTCGGCGTGGAATACATCGAGTTGACCTCGCCCTGCGCCTCGCCAAGTTCGCGCACCGACTGCGCTCGCATCGCCAGCCTCAGCCTAGCTTCGAAAATACTCACACATATCCGTTGCCACATGGAAGACGCCCGCATCGCCCTAGATACGGGCGCGGACGGAATTGATGTCGTCATAGGCACCTCCTCGTATCTGCGTGAATTCAGCCACGGAAAAAGCATCGATCAGGTGATCGAAGTGGCCAGCGAGGTACTTACGTTCATCCACAGCCAAGCGCCCGAAATCGAGTTGCGCTTCTCCACGGAGGACTCCTTTCGCAGCGCGCAAGCAGACCTGCTGCGCGTCTATCTCGCCGTGGGCGAACTAGAAGTGGTCGACCGTCTCGGCGTCGCCGACACGGTTGGCGTGGCTACTCCACATGGCGTGTTCAACCTTGTGCGCACACTGCGCCAACTGACCCAGTCCGACATCGAATTCCACGGGCATAATGACACCGGCTGTGCCATCGCCAACAGCTACGCCGCACTAGAAGCCGGCGCCACACACATCGATACCACAGTGCTAGGCATCGGCGAGCGCAATGGCATCACTTCATTGGAGGGTCTGATTGCACGACTATACGCAACCAACCCAGACTCGGTGCGCACAAAATACCGCCTGCACCAGCTGCATGACCTGAATCAACTAGTGGCAGACAAGGTCGAAATCGAAATTCCGTTTAATCATTACATCACCGGCGTTACCGCTTTCACGCACAAGGCCGGCATCCATGCCAAGGCGATACTGAACAACCCTGAGACTTATGAGATTCTTGACCCCGCCGATTTCGGCCTTACCCGCTACATTTCCATCGCTCACAAACTGACCGGCTGGAACGCGGTGCAGGACCGCGCCGCGCAGCTAGGACTTGAACTCGACCCCGCCAACCTGCGTGCCGTTACGCGCCACATCAAAGCCATGGCGGACCATAAGCGGCTCACCCTCAGCGACGTTGACGAGTTGCTCCACCAATGGGCAGATGCAGTCAACGGCAGTGGCGAGGAGGCTTCGACAGCGACACAGGAAGCCCGGGTTGCCTGATGCCCCCGCAAACCTTCGCCCAGAAAGCCCTCGCCCGCGCCGCCGGGCTGCCGCAAGTCGCCATCGGCGCAACGGTGGACGCGCGCCCAAATCGCATCCTCTCGCACGATAACACGGCTGCCATCGCAAGAATCTTCGCGCAGTTTGGTATGGAGCACGTGTACGATCCCGAGAAATTGGTTATCGTACTAGACCACGCCGCCCCGCCCCCCACCGCGCTGCACGCCTGCAACCACGCCGAAATCCGCGAATTTGTCGCACAGCAGGGTATCCGTTATTTTTTCGAGGTCGGGCGCGGCATCTGCCATCAAGTCATTAGCGAGGAAGCCTTGATCCTGCCCGGACAGTTGATCCTAGGAGCAGATAGCCACACCACGCATTATGGCTGGCTGGGGGCATTTGGCGCGGGCGTGGGGCGCAGCGAGGTCGCCACGCTGTGGGCGACCGGCGAACTGTGGCTGCGTGTGCCGGAAAGCATCCGCGTCACTCTCGACGGTGAGCTGCCGCTGGGCGTCTGCAGCAAAGACCTGTGTCTGCACCTGATCGGGCAGCTGGGCGCAGATGGCGGGTTGTATACCTCAGTGGAATTTGATGGACCCGGTGTTGCCACCCTGAACATCGAAAGCCGCATGGTCATCCCCAACATGATGGCCGAAATCGGCGCGAAAAACGCCTATCTGCCGCCGGACGAACAGGTCTTCAACTGGCTCTCAACTTGTTCGGCCATCAGCCATCAGCCATCAGCCATCAGCAAGCTTGCGCTCTACCCCGACCCCGGCGCAACATACTCAAAAACAGTGGATATTGATCTAGCTACTCTCGAGCCACAAATCGCCTGCCCGCACCGCGTGGACAATGTACAACCGCTCTCAGGGGTCGCCGGACGGCCGGTCAATCAAGTGTTTCTGGGAACCTGTACCAACGGACGACTGGAAGACATCGCGACAGCAGCGCAACTGCTGCAAGGTCGCAAGCTGGCAGCCAGCACGCGCATGCTGGTCATCCCGGCTTCCAGTCAAGTATTGGGGGCAGCCATCGAACAAGGTTACATCGCCACCTTGCTTGAAGCGGGCGCAACTCTCGGCACGCCCGGCTGTGGCCCCTGTATGGGCAATCATATGGGCGTACTTGCGCCCGGCGAAATTTGCCTCTCCACCGCCAACCGCAACTTTCGCGGGCGTATGGGGCAGCCGGAAGCCGAAATCTATCTCGCTAGCCCGGCGGTGGCTGCCGCGAGCGCAATTGCCGGCGTCATCGCCGATCCGCGCGAATTGGAACCGCGATGAGCACCCGCATCTGGAAATACGGCGACAACGTCAACACCGATGTCATCTTCCCCGGCAAATATACCTACACGCTGCGCGACCCGGCCGAGATGGCAGCCCACGCTCTGGAAGACCTAGACCCGAATTTCGCTCCAAACGTGCATCCCGGTGATATTATTGTGGCCGGAAAAAATTTCGGCAACGGCAGCTCGCGCGAGCAGGCTGTCATCTGCCTGATGGCAGCCGGAGTAGGCGCGGTTATCGCGCTCAGCTTCGGGCGCATCTGGTATCGCAACGCCATCAACAACGGTCTGCCCGCCATCATCTGCCCGCAGGCAGTCGCCACCGCCCGGCACGGGGCGCCCATCGCGCTGGACGTGCAAAAACACACCATCACCCTAAATGGCCACACATTCCCCTTCCCGCTCTTTTCGGAAACGGCGCAAGCGATTCTGGTGGCGGGGGGATTGATCGCGTATGTAAAGCAAAAACTCCATGACCAAAACCATCTGCCTGCTTCCCGGTGACGGCATCGGGGGCGAAGTTATCCCCGCCGCCGCTGAAATCCTTGCCGCGCTCGACCTGGGTCTGAGCACTGAAACCCAGCCTGTCGGATGGGAATGCTTCCAGGAAACCGGCAGCGCGCTGCCCGAAAGCACACTGGCTGCCGTCAACCGCTGCCGCGTGGCGCTCTTCGGCGCGACCAGCTCGCCCAGCGGAGGAGCACCCGGATACCGCAGCCCGATCCTTGATTTGCGGCAGCAACTAAATCTGTACGCCAACCTGCGCCCGGCGCAATCACTGCCGGTAGCAGCCTCGCGCGCGAACATCGACATCTTGATCGTGCGCGAAAACACAGAAGGTCTGTACATCCGCCGTGAACGTTGGCAGGACGCCGACACCGCAATCGCTGAGCGCAGCATCACCCGCACCGCCTGCGGGCGCATCGCGCGCGTGGCCGTCCGGCGGGCGCAGCAACGCCGAGGGCTGCTCACCATCGCGCACAAAGCCAACGTGCTCACTCTGTCCGACGGACTGTTTCGGCAGGTGGTGCGCGAAACAGCGGCAACCCATGCGCCCGAGATAACAATCGAAGAACGGCTGGTCGATGCGCTCGCCCATGACCTCGTGCGCACGCCCGAACGCTTCGACGTCATCGTCGCGCCCAACCTGTACGGTGACATCCTCTCCGACCTCGCCAGCGCGCTGGTGGGCGGGCTCGGGGTTGCGCCCTCGGCGAACATTGGGGAGAACCACGCCGTGTATGAACCGGTGCATGGTTCCGCGCCCGACATCGCCGGCAAAGGCATCGCCAACCCGACCGCCGCTTTGCTCAGCCTAGGAATGGCTCTCTCCGACCTCGGCCACGGCACAGCAGTGCAGCAACTGCGCGGAGCATTGACCGCCACGCTGGCAGCTGGAATCTGCACCCCGGATCTGGGCGGTACGGCGACCACCACGGAAATGCTCGCCGCGCTGCGGGAGAGATTGCTATGAACGCCGAGAGATTGCTCACCGGCCTGCTGAAACTCTACAACCCCACCGGTTCGGAAGCCGAGGCCGTGCGCTATCTGACTGAGCAGATGAGCAGAGCCGGCCTTGATTCTGAGATTGACGCGGTCGGCAGCGCCGTCGGGCGCATTGGTTCGGGCGATCGGCGCGTGCTGCTGCTGGGGCACATAGACACCGCCCCGGGTGAAATCCTAGTGCGCAAACAGGGCGATCTGCTTTTTGGCCGTGGCGCAGTCGATGCCAAGGGTCCGCTCGCGGCGTTCGTCGCGGCGGCAGCTCTCGGGCCCCTTCCGGGGCTGCACGTCACTGTTGTCGGCGCGGTTCACGAGGAGGGTGATTCCGTAGGCGCGACCCATCTGCGTGACCACTTCCCGGCGCCTGATGCCCTCATCATCGGCGAGCCCAGTGGATGGGAGCGGGTGACGCTTGGTTACAAAGGCTGGGTCACATACACGCTCACGGCGGAGACCGACACGGCTCACCCGGCAAGCAACAAGGCCAACGCATGTGAGATCGTAATCGCCGCGTGGGATGCGCTCGTGAGGTGGGCACGCGATTTCAATGCGGGTCGCTCGCGGGCATTCGAGCAGCTCACCCCCACATTGCGCGCGATGCAATCCGAGGGTGATGGTCTTCGCGAGCGCGCGCAGTTGCGAGTGACCTTCCGGCTGCCGGAGGGCTTGGCGGCGCCAGAGATACACTCAAAGGTGCGCCAGCTGATTGGCCCGGGCATTGAGATTGAAACGCTGCCCGCAGCCGTGCCGGCTTTTCGCGCCCCAAAAAACACCGCGCTCGTGCGCGCCGCGCTTGCCGCAATCCGCGCCGAGGGTGGTACGCCGCGTTTCGTGGTAAAAACCGGCACTTCCGATATGAACATGGTCGCGCCAGCCTGGGGTTGCCCGACTATTGCCTATGGCCCGGGGGATTCCAGTCTCGACCACACGCCGAAAGAGCATATTTCACTGGCAGAGTTTCAGCGCAGTATCACGGTACTACGGGGTATTCTGGAGCGTCTCAGCAGCGCAGGCGCATAGCCGTGGCGGAAAGTGGCCGTCGCGTGTGCCGCACTCATGCTTTGTCGGCGGTTTCACGCAGGCGCTTGTAATCCACAAAGCGGTACCCCACTCCTCGCTCGGTGAGAATGTATTGCGGGTCGCGCGGGTCTTTCTCCAATTTTTCTCGCAGGTAGTTGACGTACAGGCGAAGATAGTGGGTTTCGGTCTGGTACTCGTAACCCCACACTTTGGCCAGCAATTGATCGTGCGGCACCACCCAACCGGCGTTCTGCACCAGATGGTAGAGCAGGCGATATTCCGTCGGCCGTATTTTCACCGGTTCGCCCTCCACGAACACCTCGTGGCGGTCGAAATCGATGCGCAGGCGCTCATCCACTTCGATCGGTTCTCCACCCGTGCCCTCCGGCGGCTCCACGCGGCGCAGCACCGCGCGCACCCGGCTAACCAGTTCGCGCGGGCTAAACGGCTTGGTGACATAATCATCCGCGCCCAGCTCCAGCCCACGCACGCGGTCATCTTCATCCCCGCGCGCGGTCAGCATGATTACCGGCACATTCGATGTTTCGCGCAGCAGCCCCAGCGTCTCGAAGCCATCCATCTTTGGCATCATCACATCAAGAATCACCAGGTCCGGCATCACTTTACGCACCTGGTTCAGCGCATCCTTGCCGTCATAAGCCTCGTGCACCGAGAAGCCTTCCAGATCAAGATTCATGCGGATGAAGCGGATCATGCGTTGCTCGTCATCCACTACCAGAATGCGGCGGCCCGGGCGAGATGGTTCAGAGTTGGACATTGGAATTGTGGTCGTATTGAATAAGAATCGCGGTGACATTGTCAGGCCCCCCAGCTTGATTGGCCGCGTGCACCAGCCGCTCGCACGCCGGTTGCACGTCCGCGCTCTTTGAGATTATCTCGCGCATGCGTTCATCTTCAAGCGATCCCCACAGACCGTCGGAGCACAAAAGCAACCTCGCGCCCGATTGCACGGCGTGCGTTGTCACATCGGCTTGCAGCCCGTCGCCTTGCCCCACCGCGCGCAGCAACACATTGCGCTGCGGGTGATTCTCCGCCTGTGCGGCGGTGATTTCGCCCAGATCTTGCAGCCGCTGCACAAGCGAATGGTCCGCAGTGAGCTGCGTGATGCTCTCCGATTCCAACAGATAAGCGCGACTGTCGCCGACATGGCCAACGATTGCATGCCCGCCCACGAGCAGCGCAGCCGTCACGGTCGTCCCTCCAGAGGGCACTGCAGCTGCCACGTTTGTGTTGCAGTTGGTCAGCGCAATGTGCATTAACCGCTCAAACTCATCCGTCTCCGCCGCATCAAGCGTGTCCTCCATCAAATCGGAAAACACATGCCGTCCAATCACCCGCGCCACAGACTGGGCCGCGATTGCACTAGCGCGCTCCCCTTCTTGATGGCCGCCCATGCCGTCCGCCACCAGAAAGAGGCCAAAGTCCGGCGCAATGCCCGCAGCTGCCAGAGAGGCGGTAAGCGCAACAACAGCGTCTTCATTATGGCTGCGCACCAGCCCGACGCTCTGCGCGTGCCCAACCTGAAAAGGCGGCGCGCCGATGACGGGCGGATGCTCGGTGGCCCGGCCAACTTGCAGCCCGTGCTCGCCGGCTTCTTGCCGAGAATTCTCTTTGCGCGTCCTGAAAAAAGGGAGTGACAACTTCAAAGTATGCGCTTCTCGCAATGATTATAGCATCGGCGGCCGCCGCCGCTCCGTGTGGATGCCAAACGCTACCCCTACTGACGGCCGTTGTATCCGGTGCGCCAATTACCCTGCTAGGTTCCCGAAGAAATGTGCGTAGGTTTCTACACCGCGATGAAAAGTTGGCAGATGCAGCTTCTCGTTCGGCCCGTGGATTCCATCATCATCGAGGGCAAAACCAAGATTCACGGTGTCAATTCCAAGCATGTCGCTGAATATGCTCACTGCCGGCACGGTGCCCCCTTGGCGCATGAATGTCGGCGGCACACCGAACACGGTTTCCAGCGCAGCTTCCGCCGCGCGCACACCCACAAAATCCCGATTGACCACCACCGGCTTGGCATGTGCTAACTCCTTCAATTCCCAGCGCACCGTCTCTGGCGCGCGCTCGAGCAGATAAACACGTAGGCTCCGCGCTATTTCGGACGGATCCTGATCAGGCACCAGCCGCATGGATAGTTTAGCCATCGCCTTAGCCGGGAGCACGGTCTTACTGCCCTCTCCGATGAAGCCGGAACAAAGGCCATTTACGTCCAGAGCCGGGCGCGCTCCGATGCGCTCGATCGTCGAGAATCCGTCCTCCCCGAAAAGCGCCGGCGGGTTGGCCGCGCTGGCGCGCACAGATTCTTCATCGTACGGCAACCGAGCGAAAGAGGCCCTTTCATCCTCACTAAGGGGCTGCACGTTTTCATAGCACAAAGGCAAGGTTATGCGCCCGTCGGCCGCATGCATCCCGGCGATCAGTGCACAGAGCACGTTGGCAGGATTATGCACCGCACCCCCAAACATGCCCGAGTGCAAATCAGATTGCGGGCCATACACCCACAGTTCGAAATACGCCATCCCGCGCAAACCGTAAACAATCGAGGGATTGTCGGCCAGTCCGATGCCGGAATCAGCATTCATGCAAAAGTCGGCTGCCAGCAATTCGCCGTGCTCTTCGACGAAAGCGGCCAGATTGGGCGAACCCACTTCCTCTTCGCCCTCAATCATCATCTTGATGTTCACCGGCAGCCCGCCCCCGGCACGAGACCAAGCCTGCAGCGTGGCGAGCACGGCCGCAATCTGGCCTTTGTTATCGGATGCGCCCCGGGCGTACAGATTATCCCCGCGCGCCGTCGGCTCGAACGCGGGCGATTCCCACTCGTCAATCGGGTCAGCGGGTTGCACATCGTAATGCCCATAAATGAGAATGGTTGGTTGACCGTGCGCGCGAAGATTCTCGCCATAGACGACCGGGTGCCCGCTGGTGGGCATCACGCGAACCGCCTCCAAGCCAACGGCGCGCATTCTGTCCGCCACCCACGCCGCCGCTCTCTCCATGTCGGGTTTATGATCCGAAAGCGTGGAGATGCTGGGAATGGAGCACAAGTCGATTACGCTCTGCAACGCCTGCTCCTGATGAGCACGGATGAAGTCAGTGGTGGCCTGGATTGCGGTCATTGAAGTTCTCCGGTTGGCATAATAAGGTTTCATTCATGCTCAACGTGCAGCACGCCCCGGTCGTAAAGGTCGTGGACATGCTCATCATCGAGCGAATAGTACATCATGCGGCCATCGCGGCGCTTGTGTACAAGGCGCATTTCGTGCATCAGGCGTAGCTGGTGCGAGACCGCGCTCTGAGTCATACCCAGTGCGGCGGCCACGTCACAGACACACAGTTCGTGGTGCGCCAGAAGCGAGACCATGCGCAGACGGGTAGGGTCAGAAAGCGCCTTAAACACCGCTGAAAGCCGCGTTGCGGTCAGACCGTCGAGTAAGTCTTTTTGCGCCCGGCGCACTTTTCCTGCATCAATAGCGATGACCGCGCAGCGGTCGCTCGACGCCCTTGAAACCATCAGGGCTATCATACTACGGTTTCGTCATGACCACGCGCGGCGCCCGGAACACAGACAGCTGCCAGCGCCCCCATTTTGGTCAGGCCGGCTTTGCCGTTATAATACTGATGCCGCGCCGCGGAACCGCGCGGAAACCGGCACATCATGGGGTTCCTCGGACTTGACGCCACTCAGTGGCTAAATATCGGGCTTTCGGCGCTGGTGCTGCTGCTGGTGCCGACGGTCGGGCGCAAGCTGGTGAGCGCCTGGCTTGGGCGAGTCGTGCATGGAGTCATCGGCCGCACTGAGACCACGCTGGATGACGCCATGCTGCCGGCTGCGCGCATGCCGATGTACATGCTGCTGTTCGTCGCAGCGGCGCACTGGGCGCTCACGCGGCTCACTTTCATTCTGCCGGCGATGCTGCCCTTCTGGCGTCAGTTCTTTTTCCTGACGTACCTTGCGCTAGCGGTGGTGCTTGCCTGGCGTCTGGTGACCGCATTCTTTGAATGGTATTCGGACAACCGCGCCGAGCGGGCGGACACCAAACTCGCGGCGCAGGCATTGCCCTTGCTGCGGCGGCTGTTTCTAGCGATAGTGGGCGGCATTGCACTGATAATCCTATTGGGGCGCTTCAACATCGATGTGAGCGCGCTAGTGGCAACGCTCGGCATCGGCTCACTGGCGATTGCGCTCGCTGCCCAGGCAGCTCTTTCGGACACCATCAGCGGCGTGCTCATCATGATAGACCGCCCGTTCCGCATCGGTGACCGCATCGAAATCCGAGACCTGAACACGTGGGGCGACGTGGTCGACATCGGCCTGCGCAGCACGCGCATTCACACCCGCGACAACCGCACCGTTATCGTGCCGAACTCGGTGATCGAGAAGAGCCTCGTGGTCAATCACTCTTTCCCCGACACCTATTACCGCATCCAGATGGAAGTCGGCGTGGCCTATGGAACCGACCTTGATTTCGCGCGCGAGACGCTGGTGGAGGCGATTAGGGTGGTACCGGGCGTGTTGACCGATCGCCCGGTAGATGCACTCTTTCTAAACTTCGGTGACTCCGCATTGATATTCCGACTGCGCTGGTGGATTGAGAATTTCAGTGAAACGCGCGAGATGTTCGACCGGGTAAACACAGCAGTGTACAAGGCGTTACGCGCGGCAGACATCCTGATACCATTCCCGCAGCGCGAAATACGCATCGTCAGAGAAACCCTCGAGCCCAAAGCCACTGCCCGGCCTGACCGTGAGTCCAACCCACCGGACTAGAGCACCTGCAAGGTCGCGCGTACGTGCGTTTGACCACTCAACCGGACTCAGGTATAATCTAGCCCGCTACGCAAGCAGCCAGTGACAATTTCCTGCGGCCGACGCGTCGGAAGGATGGTACGTCGAGCCGCACTTTTTTGTGAGGACATCTGATGCCGAAGAGAACTTATCAACCCAAGATTCGCCGCCGTGCGCGCGTGCACGGCTTCCGCAAGCGCATGAGCACAGCAGGCGGCCGCAAAGTGTTGCAGTCCCGGCGTCGCAAGGGGCGCAGCGTGTTGGCACCGCAGCGCGTGCACGTGAAACCGCATGTGGACTGGAACGGCACAAAGAGCGGAAGCACCTCGCGCAAGAAAAAGCGAGGGTAATGCAGCGCGAGAAACACGGTCATGATCCGACTGCGCGGTCGGAGCGACTTTCAGCGGGTGCGGCGCACAGGAAAATCGTGGGCGCACCCGCTAACTGTTTTGCTGACAGGCAGCAATGGATTGGCTCACACCCGCATCGGCTTCGTGGCCAGCAAGAGCGTGGGCGGCGCGGTGCAACGCAACCGCGCCAAGCGCCGGCTGCGCACAGAATTGCGCGTCCAGAGCGCCCGCCTCGCCCCGGGCTGGGATCTGGTGTTTATCGCGCGGCGGCCCATCCTAGATTGCAGCATGCCGGTGCTAAGTGCAGCGGTGGCCGAGCTGCTGTCACGCGCCGGATTGCTGCAAAGTGAGCCATAGATGAGTGGTTTTCTGCTCGGCGCGATTAATCTCTACCAACGGTTACTTTCGCCGCTGCTGCCACGCTCCTGCCGCTTCCAGCCCAGCTGCTCGCATTACGCCCACACGGCCATCGCACGTTTTGGCGCGCTGAATGGCATCGTGCTGGCAGCCAGGCGCGTGCTGCGCTGCCACCCATTCAACTCCGGCGGCTACGACCCGGTACCCGAATCACGCACGGATTCCGCACCGGCCGGGCAAGGGCTCGCCTCGTGAGCCGATTGGCGCAATCATGCGAATTGGCCTGAAATCTCGCTACGTATTCACGCTGCTGGGCATGCTGCTGCCGCTTCTCAGCACATGCGGCGGGACGCTCCCGGCCACGTCATGGCCGAACGCCACACTCGTCGCGGACACATTGATGGTCTCCAACAACACCGCCGTCTACGCACTCTCTCCGGACAACGGAACGTTACGCTGGCAGTTCCCGCGCGAGGGCGACCGCATTGCCAGCCAACTTTATACCGCCCCGGTGCAGTATAAAAACTGGGCGCTGCTCGGATCCGACAACAAACACGCTTTTGCAGTAAACATCGAAACAGGGCAAGAAGAATGGCGCTTTGACGCCAGTGGCAATCGCGCCGGCACCGCGCCCGCGGCTGCGAGCGCCAGCGCCACAATGCTCTTTTTCACTGCTGACAACACGCTGCACGCCCTGCGACCCTCCACCGGAGTACCGGCGTGGACATTCCAGGCAGAGGAAGAACTCTGGGCCGCTCCCGCCGCGGACAGCGAGCGAGTGTACCTGCCGGGCATGGATCATCGCCTGACCGCTCTGGACATTGATAGCGGTTCTCAGCTGTGGCAACAGGAACTTGACGGTGCACTGGCGGATACTCCCACCCTTTCCGAGGGTACGCTCTACCTCGGCGCGCTCGCCAAGCACGCCTACGCGATTGACGCCGCCACTGGCAGAAAAAAGTGGCGCGTCGACGCAGCCGGCTGGGTGTGGGGCAGTCCGGCGGTAGCGGGCGATAAGGCGTATTTTGCAGACCTTGACGGGAACGTATATGCGGTGGATGCAGAAACTGGCCGCGCTCACTGGCAAAGCCCCCCGCTGGATAGCGCCGTGCGCGGCAGCCCGGCTTTCGACAATGACACAGTGTTCGTCGCCACCGATGGCGGCTTTCTGTATGCATTGGATGCGACCAACGGAAACCGGCGCTGGGGATTTCAGGTGGACGGCAATAACGCAGATCGATTGCTCGCCGACCCCATCGCCGCCGATGGGCTGGTGTACATCACCGCGATGGCCGGCGAAAATCTGGTTCTGGCCTATCAGCAGGAATCCGGGCAGCTGGCGTGGCGGTTCCAGCCCGAGGGTTAGGTATACCCGGCAATCATGTGGAATCAACTGATCATTTTCCCCTTCACCAACACTCTATTGCTGCTGTATGGGTGGTTGGGAAACAACTTCGTGTTGTCGCTGATTCTGCTTACCCTGCTCATCCGCTTGCTGCTCATTCCCCTCACAGCGAAACAGCAAAAATCGCAGGCGAAGATGCAGGCGATGCAGCCGGAAATCAAGCGTGTTCAGGAAAAGTACAAGGGCGAGCCAGAGCGCATGCAGAAGGAACTGAAAAAGATTGGCTACAACCCGGCCTCCATGCTGGGCGGCTGCCTGCCGATGCTCATCCAGTTTCCCATCCTGATTGGCATGTACCGTTCCATACTGCGTGCAATTCCGGCCGCCCCACTACAAATGGTAGATTTATATCAAGCCGCATATCCTTCGTGGTTCCCCGACTTCCACAAGATGATACCGGTCAATCGCCGTTTTCTGTGGATGGACCTCAGTCAGCCGGACCGACTCTACCTGCCGTTCTACCCCAATGTCGGCATTCCCATCCTGCCGGTGCTGGTATATCTGACAACCGTGCTGCAGCAGAAAATGATGACACCGCCCACAGCGGACCCGACAGACCAGTCGGCGCAGATGCAGCGCTCGATGATGACGATGATGCCGCTCATGTTCGCCTTTTTCGCGCTGCAATTCTCATCAGGGCTTTCCATCTATTTCATCACCGCGAATATAGCCACTATCGCGCAATACATGTTTCTCAACCGCGAAAGACTGGAGTGGGACAATGTGAAGATGCCCGGCGGGCTGCGGCTGCGGCTCCCAACCATCGCTGCTGCTCCCGTGACCAGCAAGGTCTCGCCCAAACTATCCACGGCGGGAACGCCGGCCAATCCGACCCCCGCTGCCGAGAAGAAAATCAGCCGGCGCAAGGCGAAGCGCCTTCGCGCCAGAAAGGCAAAAGGCGGCTCGCGCAAGCGCTGAGGACGACATCTTAGAGGGACATTATGGAACCAGAACGCGCCAGCTTAGAAATGATCGCTCCGGACGTGGAGACAGCAATCGAACGTGCCCGGGCAGAGTTAGGCGTGCCGGAGGGCGACCTCGAGGTGGAGGTGCTTGACGAGGGCGACCCGGACTCCGGCCGCGAGGCGCGCGTGCGCGTGCTGTTGCCGGGGAGCGAACCACAACCTGAAGACGACGTCACTGCAGCAGCGCGTGAGGTGGTCTCCGAACTACTCGGCCACATGGAGATTGAAGCCGAGGTGCGAGTCCGCTATCAGCAGGCCACCTCCGCAGGGGAAGACCCTGCCGTGCAAATGGACATCGAGGGAGAAGACTTGGGCATGCTCATCGGAAAGCGGGGCGAAACGATGGCCGCACTCGAGTACATTGCCCGCCTGATAATGGCGAGCAAACTTGACCGCTGGGTGAACCTGAATGTGGATGTGGGCGGCTACAAAAAGCACCGCGAGCAGCAGCTGCACCGGCTCGCTCAGCGCATGGCGCAGCAGGTGCACCAGTTCGGGCGACCGATTTCACTAGAGCCGATGCCCGCAAACGAAAGGCGTATCATCCACATAACTTTGCAGGACCACGCCGGAGTGACCACCGAGAGCAGCGGAGAGGGCGACCGCCGCTCGGTCACCATTCAGCCGGACTTGCGCCGTTAGCCGCCGTGCGGCATGCGCTGCTCTGGTATAATCCTCTGGAAAGCAACCCGGTGCTGCCAACGCGGATGTAGATGACGCGGATCTATTCTTTTGTCAACCAGAAAGGCGGAGTAGGAAAGACCACTACAGCCATCAATCTGGGCGCCTATCTAGCGACCCTTAATCAACAAGTGTTGCTGGTGGATCTCGATGCGCAGGGCAACGCAACATCCTGTCTCGGGGTGGAAAAACGCGACATAAACGCGGGAACCTACAATCTACTCATCCGCCCGCAGGCTCGCCTGCATGCCAATACCATGCGCAGCGCAGCGCTAAGAATGTCGCTCGTGCCCTCTTCGCCGGCGCTGGCCGGAGTGGAGGTGGAGTTGGTCAGCGAGCCCAACCGGGCGGAGCGGTTGCAGCGGGCGCTTTCCCAAGCCAACGGCTACGACTATGTGCTCATCGATTGCCCGCCTTCGCTCGGGCTTCTAACCTTGAACGGCCTAGTGGCGGCCCAAGAGGTGGTGATTCCGGTGCAGTGCGAATACCTTGCACTGGAAGGATTGGGGCAACTGCTGGAAACTATATCGCGTGTGCAAAGCGCATTCAACGTAAAATTGCAAATCCGCGGCCTGCTTATGACCATGTACGATTCACGCGTCAATCTCTCCCGGCAAGTGGTGGAGGAAGTGCGTCGCCATTTCCCTGACAAGGTTTTCAGCGTGGTTATCCCGCGCAACGTGCGTCTGGCCGAGGCGCCCTCGCATGGACAGCCCATCATCACCTATGCGCCCCACTCCACCGGAGCGGAAGCGTACGCCGACCTGGCCAGCGAGGTGTTGAGCGGCGACAACACCCCGGAACCCGCGTCCACATGAGTATGGCGAGGACCGGCCCCCGAGTTCCATTTTCTCTGCTGAACGGACACGAATCCAGAATCGATACAGGTGACCAATGGCAATAAAACGAGGCTTGGGGCGCGGGCTGGACGCGCTTATCCCGACGGCTGATTATTACGGTGAAGGCGCCACGCAGATAGCGCTGAGCGCCATCCGCCCCAATCCGCGCCAGCCGCGCGTCCGCTTCGACCCTGACGAACTCGCCGAACTCGCAGAATCCATCCGCACACATGGCATCCTGCAGCCACTGGTGGTGGCGCGCACCGAAAACAGCGCCGAATTCACGCTCATCGCCGGCCAGCGGCGCCTGAAAGCTGCGGCGATAGCGGAGCTGCGCACTGTGCCGGCCGTGGTACGAGACTTTCCCAGTGACGCGGAAATGCTGGAGTTGGCGCTAATTGAAAACTTGCAGCGCACCAACCTGAACCCGGTAGAAACCGCCACGGCGTATCAAGCACTAGCGGACGATTTCGGTCTGGCGCATGACGAAATCGCCCGCAGGGTGGGCAAACAACGCACCACGGTGAGCAACACCCTGCGACTGCTGCGCCTGCCCGCGCCCGTGCAATCCGCGCTCACGGACGGAAAAATCAGTGAGGGCCACGCCCGCGCGCTGCTCGCGCTGCCCACGCCCGAAGCGCAACAATCCGCGCTGGGCACAGTACTTTCCAGAGGCCTAAATGTCCGCCAGACCGAAACGCTGGTGCGCAAGCTTCTCGGCGCGCGCCCGGCAAGCACGCCAGTGGAAGAGCGCCCCCGGGTCGAGATAGACCTTGAGGACCGGCTGCGCGCATCCCTCGGTACCAAGGTCAACCTGCAGCGCAATCGCAAGGGCGCCGGCCGCGTGGTCATCCACTTCTACTCCGACGAGGAGTTGGACGCACTCACCGAGCGCTTGCTGCACCCCTGACGGGCGTTCTCACCCGCCAGAAAAGCAGCCAATGCCTCCCGAATTCGCACTAGTTAACGGGCGCATCCGCACGCTGGACGCGCAGATTGGAGCTGTGCAAGCACTCGCCGTCCGCGGCGAGAGAATCAGCGCCGCCGGAACGGATGACGAAATAGCAGCTTTGGCCGACGCGCACACCGAGGTGATTGACCTGCGTGGCCGGCTGGTGCTGCCCGGCCTGACGGACGCACACTGCCACTTCGAGCAATTCGCGCGCACGCGCACCCAGATCGACGCCGGCCAAACCAGCAAACAGCGCGTGCTGGAAATGGTCGCTGAACGCGCAGCGGCCACCCCGTCGGGCGAGTGGATAAGCGGACACGGATGGAATCAGACCGACTGGGACGGGGAGTTTCCCACCGCTGCCGAACTGGACGCGGTGGCTCCGGAGCACGTGGTCTTTCTCACCGCGCGCTCGCTGCACATGGCCTGGGTGAACAGTCTGGCGCTGCGCCGCGCTCGAGTGGACAGCGACAGTGCTGACCCGCCCGGCGGCCGCATCGGCCGCGATGCCAGCGGCACGCCCTCCGGGTGCCTTTTCGAAACTGCCATCGATCTGGTCTCTGCCGTCATTCCCGAACCGACGGTGGCGGAGTTAGCAGCTATGATGGAAGCGGCACAGCGGGCGGCGTGGCGCGTCGGCCTGACCGGTCTGCATGATTACGACCGTCGCAGCGCATTCTTGGCTCTGCAGCAACTTCGCTCTGAAGGTAAACTCGGTCTACGGGTGGTGAAGAACATCCCGGTCGAGCTGCTGGATGAAACCCTCGCCCTCGGCCTGCGCAGCGGGTTCGGGGATGACTGGCTGCGCATCGGCGGCATCAAAGTGTTCATGGACGGCGCGCTTGGCCCGCGCACCGCGAGCATGATTTCCCCTTACGAAAACGAAAGCGGAAACTACGGCATGGTAGTGACCGACAAGGAGCAGCTGTTTGAATGCGCCAGCCGCGCCAGCGCGAACGAGATGGCTATGACGGTGCACGCCATCGGCGACCGCGCAAACCACGATGCGCTCGATGTTTTAGCACAGCTGCGCCGAGAGGAGGCCGCCCGTGGCCAGCCGCCAGCTGCTCGGCGGCATCGCATCGAACATGTGCAGCTGCTGCACCCCGACGATTATCAGCGCCTGGGCGCGCTGCAGCTAATCGCCTCCATGCAACCCATCCACGCCACGGCCGACATGTTCATGGCCGACCGCCACTGGGGCGCGCGCGCCGCCGGCGCTTACGCCTGGCGCACCCAGTTAAGCGCTGGCGCGACCCTTGCTTTTGGCAGTGATGCGCCGGTGGAGAGCATTAACCCGGTAGAGGGGATTCACGCCGCCGTGACGCGCAAACGAGCGGACGGCACGCCCGGACCCGATGGCTGGTTTCCGCAACAGCGCCTGAGCGTGGAGGAAGCCGTGCGCGCGTACACCTTGGGGTCAGCCTACGCGGCGCATCAGGAAGAACAGCTCGGCACGCTCCAACCCGGTAAGCTGGCCGACCTGATTGTGCTCGACCGCGACATCTTCCGCTGTGACCCGATGGAGATCCACGCCGCCAGCGTGCTAGGCACCATGGTTGGCGGCGAGTGGAAGCAGCGCGCCCCTGAATTAAGCTGAAGGGTAAAGGCGGCCCTCAAGTCTCCGAGAAACCAAGGTCGCGCGCTGCCGGAACCCCGGCCAGCGAGGTTGCGGCAAATATCCCGGCGATGACCGCATCGGCCACAACCGCGGCTGCCACCGCGCCAACCATGCCCGCGTCTCCCGGCCGTTCGCCGCTTGAGAGCGCGAACACAGTGTCGCCATCGTGGGGCAGGTGCAGCGGTCGGATCACCCGCGCGAGGCCATCGTGCGCCATCTGTGCCACCTTCGTCGCGCCTGCTTTGGTCTGGGCGACATTCGTGGCCACAATCGCGAGCGTCGTGTTCTCATTCGCGAAGTGCACTTCCTCGCCTCGGCTCAGAGCTTGTTCTGCCAGTTCCGTCGAATCCGCAAATCCGTCACCACGAGCGTGGCGCGCTCCGGCAAGAACCTGTTGGGTCTGGGGATGATAGACCTCCCCTAGCGCATTGGTAACGGCCAGCGCGGCAACCACCGTCCCATCATCAAGCAATTTGCTCGCGGTTCCCAGCCCTGCCTTGGTGGCGCGCTCGAAACCGAGCATCTTCCCGACCGTGGCGCCCACGCCGGCACCCACGTTGCCCTCGGACAGCGGCCCGCGGCGGGCGGCCTCGCAGGCAGCATATCCAGCGGCCGCATCCGGGCGCACGTCGGCGCGCCCAATGGCAAGGTCGTAGAGGATCGCCGCGGGTACAATCGGCACTGCAGCGACTGAAGTGGGATAGCCGTGCCCGCGCTCCTCCAGCCAGCGCATCACCCCGTCAGCGGCTGCCAGCCCAAAAGCGCTGCCGCCCGCCAGCAGGATGGCGTGCACCTTTTGCACCGAACTTAACGGATGGAGCAGGTCGGTTTCGCGCGTTCCCGGCGCGGAGCCGCGCACATCCACGCCCGCCACCGCGCCCTGGGGGCAGAGCACCACCGTGCAACCGGTGGCGGCCTGGCGGTCGCTCCAGTGCCCCACCCGCAACCCAGGCACATCGGTCAGCGCGTTGTAGTGCGTCACCGCAACACCCGTTCGTCACCCTTCCGCACTGTTGTTCCCTGCTGGTCCATGTGTTCCATCAGCGCGAGCGCGTATTTGCGACTGGTGCCGAAAAGGTCGCGCACGCCCGCCACTGTGACCGAGCCGGCTGCGCGGATTTGTGCCTTTATCTGCGCCTCCATCGCCGCGTATGTCTCCGCCAGGAACAGCACCTCGGCAGAGACAGCCAGCAGCGTGCTCCGCTCCAGCAGCGCGGCAAGCACCTCCTCTCCGACCGCAGCGACCACTTCTTTGCGCGAGGGGGTATTGTGCGCGTCATCCCGGAAGCGCGCCAGCAATGCTTCCACTCTCCGCTTCTGGAGGTCGTCAAACTCCACTCGGTGCTCCGGCAGGCGCAGCGAGATTCCGCTTTCTGCAAGGTCGCCCGCGCCGGTGCAATGTTTTATCAGCGCATTGAAGGCGCGCGCCGGCAGGCCGAGGCGGCTCTTGAGCTCCTCACGGGGCATACCCGCGCGCAGCGGGTGCGCGCAATGATGGGCTGCCAGCAAGCCGCGCAATTGCTGCAGCAGAAGCGCATAGCGCCCCCGGCTGAGAACCAGCACATTGCTTCGCGGCGTCAGCTTTAGCGCGGCTTCCCCGAGCGCCAGCAGCTCTCCGGCCGCGCTCAAACTGGCCAGCGCCTCTCGCGCCTGCTCGTCGTCCAGCCCGGATGCGGCCAGCGCCTCTCGCAGCGACGGCACCCCGCCCACGTCCAGCGCTTGCAGCAGAATTTCATCCGCGCTGCCGCGCGCCATAATCTGAAGCCGCTGCAGCACAGCAGTATCCTGCAGCCGATGCCGCCGGCGCGGATGCGCATCCACTATCGCCCCGCCGCCCATTGTCACCCCGGGTGAAGGGCGTCGCAGGATGAAACGGTCGCCCTTCAGCACGGCGACCGGTCGCGAGAGCTCCAGTTGCAGCCAGCCTGTTTCACCGGGCCGCAGTCTGCGGGCGCTGAGGCCACGCACGCGCGCCATCTCCTCGGCGCTGCCCACGAACAGTTTCACTTGCTCATTATGGCGTAGTGGAATGGAATTGTGCTCCCCGGAAAGCAGGCGAAAGGAAACATCCACCCTGCGAGTGGCCTGCAGACTGCCCGGCCGCGCCACCACCGCGCCACGGTGCAGCTCGTCTTTTCCCACGCCGGTCATATTGATGGCAACCCGCGCGCCAGGCGCAGCCATCTCCAGAGGCGTACCGTGCGTGTGCAATCCGCGGATACGCGCTCGATACCCGACGGGCAGAATCTCCACCTCGTCGCCCACCGAAAGGCTGCCTTCCAGCAGCGTTCCGGTAACCACAGTGCCGAAGCCCGCCACCGTGAAGACGCGGTCAACAGAAAGGCGCGGTTTGCCCAGATCCGGCCGCCTCGGCTGCGCCCGCAGGCACTCCAGCAGCGCCTGCCCTAACTCCGGCACACCCTCTCCCGTGAGCGCGGAAAGCGGCACAACGCGAGCGCCGGCCAAGGAGGTGTCCGCAAGGCGCAGCGCGACCTCGTCGGCAACCAGTTGAACCCATTCAGGGCTTTCCGCAAGGTCGGTTTTGGCGAGGGCGACCACGCCGTGCTCAATGTGCATCAGGTCCAGAATGGCCAGGTGTTCCTCCGTCTGTGGCATGATGCCTTCGTCCGCCGCCACCACCAGCAGCGCGGCGGCCACAGCACCCACCCCAGCGAGCATGTTGCCGATGAAATCGCGGTGACCGGGAACATCGACGATGCTGACCTCACCAATCTCCGGCAGCGTCAGCCAGGCGAAACCGAGATCGATGGTCATCTCGCGCTCGCGTTCCTCCGCCAGCCGATCCGGATGCATACCGGTAAGCGCCTCCACGAGGGTGGATTTGCCGTGGTCTACGTGGCCGGCAGTGCAAATAACGTGCATTCTCTGTTGGTTTTCCGCTCCCGTGGTGCAAGCGGACTGCGCGCCGCGCCCGCTCAGGGCACTTTTTTCATGTCCTGGTCATGCTCAGACATGAATTCGCGTAGGATTCCGAACACGTTCTTGAGACGTTCATAATCCTTGGAACGCAAATGCTGCAGCACTTTAGCGGTGGTTTTCTCCGCCTTCTCCATGGCTTCTAGCCGAGCGATGTTCTTCTTATTTTTGCGGTCGTGCTCCCGCCATAGCTCATCGCGTAGCAGCATATCGGCAACCCGTTTTTTCTGCTCTTCCGCCTCGAAGGAATTCCATTCGTCCTGCAGGCGCTCGTAGTTCACGCGTTGCACCTCAGCCGATTCGCCGAGGCGACGTTCGATGCCGGCAACGGTCTCATCCAACGCAGAAAGCGCCTGTTTCATTTCGCGATGCGTCTCGCCGAACGCCTTCAACTTAAGCGCCGACGCCTCTATCAGCGTCTCTATCTCGGCGGCTTTGCGTTGCAGCTCCCCCCACCAGCGTTCTCTCTCAACATGAGTGACGGCCTGTTGTTCCATCCATGCGTTCTGAGCCAGTTTGCGCTCTGTTTCCAGCCCGGTCAAGTCGGTGATGTGTTTCTCGTTGCGCAGGTTGGCATCCTGCAGCGATTCCAGCGCCGGTTTCAGTTCGTCCAGACGCTTGCGCAGCACGTTGGCGGCGCTCCCGAACTCGGAGAGGCGCTTGCTGTCCTGACGACGGCTCTCATTAATGCTGCTGATTAAGTGCTCGCTTTCCTCCACACTACGAACCACGCTCTCGACAGACCGGCGCGTCTCGCTAATGTCAGCCCTGGCGCGATGTTCCTCCTCCTTGCGCGCCGCTACCTCCTCCCGCAACGTTCCCAGTGGAGCCAGAGCCTCGCCCAATTCCGCCAATGACTTATTTATAGCCACGCGCTCGAGCTGCCGCAGGCGTTCACCTTCGCGCTCGGATTTGGCGCGCGCTGCCTCGGCCGTCTCCAACCGGGCGATGAAATCGGAGCGATGCTGCTCGAACAGGTCATCCACTTTCTCGACTCGTTTGAGCAACTCTCGCGCTTCCGCCGCCCCGCTTTCCAGCGCGGTCATGCGCGCTTTCAATTCCTGATTTCCGTTCAGGGCAGCGAGCAGTTGTTCCTGCAGCTCCGCAATCAACTTGCGGTCCTTACGGCGCTGCTCGTCCAGCCAGTCAATCTTCTTGGTGATTTTTCTGGAGTTATCCATGGCAGCACTCCCCACCGGCGCAAAAGATTATAAGCCAATGCACTCGCATCGGCAAACCGCGCGGCATTTGACACCCTCGCGAGCGGCCATTATCATCCCGCCATGCGTATCGCGCTGGACGCGCGCCTCACCCACTATAGCAGTGGCGGTATCTCTGAATACATTCGCCAGTTAGCCCGGCGTTTGCCGGCACTGGACAGCCAGAACCAGTATCTCATTCTGCACGCCCACAAAGATGCCGGAAGGTTGCCGCTTCCCGGAGGCGCGCGCGTGGCAAAGTGCTTTACCCCGGCTCATCATTCGCTGGAAAGGAGCGCGCTCACCCTCGAGCTGCTGCCCCGTCGCCTGCGGCTGCTCCACTCTCCGGATTTCATCGCGCCGCGCGGCGGCCCGTGGCGCTCGGTCATCACCATCCACGATCTCACCTTTCTGCGCTTTCCGCAATTCCTCACCCCGCAAAGTCTCCGCTATTACAACCATCAGATTGGCGCTTCCGTGCGGCGCGCCGATGCCATTCTGGCAGATTCAGATGCCACGCACAGCGACATTCTCGAATTGCTGCGTGTGCCGCCGAAAAAGGTCACCACCGTGCACCTCGCCGCGGACGAGCGCTTCTTTCCGCAACCCGAAGAAGTGGTAGCTTCCGCACGCGCCCGGTTGGAACTGCCGCACCATTACCTGCTTTTTGTGGGCACATTCGAGCCGCGCAAGAACATCCCCACGCTGCTGCACGCCTACGCGGACCTGCGCTCCCGCCACGCCGATGCGCCCCCTCTTCTGCTGGCGGGTAACCCGGGCTGGCTCTTCGAAAGCACCGACGCGCTGCTGGGCGAGCTCGGTTTGCGCGGCGCCGTCACCTTTCGCAGTAATCTCCCCGCCGAAGATCTTCCCGCGCTTTACACAGGCGCCACCGCGCTGATACTGCCATCGTACTATGAAGGCTTCGGATTCCCGGTGCTCGAGGCAATGGCCTGCGGCACCGCAACCATTATTGCCGAGCGCGCCTCGCTGCCCGAAATTGCGGGCGACGCCGCCCTTTCATGCGACCCGGACCGACCCGAATCCATCACAGAGGCCATGTCGCGCGTGCTCTTCGATGATTCGCTGCGCACCACGCTCGGGCAAAAGGGGTTACAGCGCGCAGACGAGTTCTCGTGGGAAAAGTGCTGCACCCAGACGTTGAAAGTTTACCGCCGTGTCCTCGGCCAAGTGGAGGCAGCGTGAAACTGCTTTTCCTCACGCCCGCGCCGCCTTTTCCTCCCAACCAAGGTATGGCTATACGCAATTGGGGGCTGATTTCCAGCCTTGCCGGACAGCACCATGTCTCGCTGCTCACTTTCGCGAATCGGACGGACGAGATTGCGCCGGAGTTGCGCGATTGCTGCGCCACAATCCTCCTCGCCAGCCCGTCAGCGCGCACGCCTGCACAGCGGCTGGCCACCCTTCTGGGCTCATCCCGCGCGGACCTCGCCGACCGCCTCGCGAGTGCGGATTTCAGCACCCGACTACGTGAATTACTCAAATCCGAGTCGTTTGACGCGGTGCACGTTGAGGGACTGGAACTAGCCCCATATCTGCAGCAGATTGCAGCGCAGCGCGGAGCAGCACCTACTCCACTTTTGGTCTACGACGCCCACAACGCGGAGACGGTCATTCAGCGCCGCGCCTTCCAGACCGACCGCCTGCAGCTACGCCGCTGGTTTGCCGCACTGTATTCTCGCCTGCAGTTTCCGCGGCTGGCTCGCCTAGAGCGCCACACCTGTGCGCTGGCCGACACGGTTCTCTGCGTGTCCGCGGAGGATCGTGCCGCGCTGCGCGAAGTGCTGCCCGGGCTGCACCCGGTGCTGCTTCCCAACGGCATCTTCCTCGATGATTATCCCACGACGGTGAAACCAGCAGCGCTGCCGACCCCGGCGCTGGTGTTCAGCGGAAAGATGGACTACCGCCCCAACGTGGACGCAGTGCTCTGGTTCGCACGAGAGATTCTGCCGCGAGTGCGCAAAACCCACGTAGAGACGACATTCGTGGTGGCTGGAAAGGCACCCGTGCCCCGAGTGCAGCGGCTGGCGCAGAATCTCGGGATCACCGTGACTGGGCCTGTGCCGGACGTTCGCCCGTACATTGCCGCTGCGACGGTCTATGTGACACCGCTGCGCATGGGCGGCGGCACCCGCTTTAAGATATTGGAGGCAATGGCGCTCCGGCGGCCAATCGTCAGCACTACAATTGGAGCGGAGGGGTTTCCGGTCACCGATGGGCGCGAATTGCTACTCGCTGATTCTGCCGAGGAGCAAGCCAGCGCGGTCTGCTCCCTGTTAGACGACGCTTCGTCTCGCGACCGCCTCGGTACGGCTGCACGCGCTTTTGTAGAGTCTCGGCACCAGTGGTCCGAAATCATGCCGCTGCTGCAGGAAGTTTACTGCCGCGCGGGCGGCTGACCGGTTTTAGGCGAGCAGCTGCACCAAGCTTTCGACCATGCGCCGCGCCAGCGGCGAGAGCAACTGCGGCGCAAGTCCCACCCAGAGCAGCAGCAACACCCCCAGCACTGCGAAACCAATGATGACCGGCTCTTCGGCCGGACCAGCGTAATAACCTTGCTCGTCTTCTGATTCTGGCCGCTCGAAAAGAATGTGCAGTACCCGGGCATAACCCAGCCACGCACTCGCGGCAGCGACAAGCAAGCCGATCGCAAAACCCACATGTGCGCTGGACAGCATGTTCAACAACGTCCATCTGCCCGGAAAACCGGCCATGAGCGGCAGTGCCGCCAGCGACAGGCCGCCAGCGAGCACGGCCGCAGTGGCGAAAGGATATTCCCGCGCGCGCCCGCGCAGATTCTCATAGTCATCCCCCAGCGCGCCCATAAGCACGCCCGCGCCCACTCCCCACACCACAAGCGCCAGCACGCGCACCGTTATCGCCATTGCGGCAACCGCCGCCCCATCGGGCGTGCCCAACCCGAGCGCCACCAGAGTGGCACCCCAGTCAATCAGCGCCGAGTATCCCATCAATCCGCCAAGGCTGCGCTGTGAAAATGCGAAGGCAGCGCCGACCGCCGCCATCGCCATCCCGCCCAAACGCAGCGCCAAAAAAAACTGTGCATTCGTGCGCAGCCAGTCGAATTGCGCCAGCGTGTCCATCAGGAAGAAGGCCACCACCGCCTGCACCACAGCAAGCACAAACGCTGCCGCCAGCGGGGGCGCGTCACGGGCGACCATCACCACCCACGAATGGAACGGCGCGACCGCCAGCACGATCAGAAATCCGACGCCAAGCATCCATGTGGCCCGCAAGAGCGGCAGTGCGTCATCCGGGCTGACCTGATGCACCTCCAGCTGCCAACCGGCCAACAGAATGAACGGCACCCCTAGGCTGACAAACACCAGATAACGCAGCGCGCCTCCTGTACGCGCATACTCGCGATCGGCAAGCATAAATGCGGCTACAGCCGCTATCAACTCGAGGAACAGGGCAGCATAAACAAAAGGCTGCACGAACACGGTGGCCTGAAGCAGCGGCAGCAGCCCCAGACCCACCGGCAAAAAAAGAGCCGGCGCACGCGCCGCGCCGGCCGCGAGAAAAAAGAGCAGCGCAGCAGAAAAAACGAAGGTGAGCAGCGCGCGGTCGGACGCCGCAAAGGTGAACGAGCGCCCGAGCAGTTCCCATGAAGCCCGCAGGAGTACATCGCGCCCGGCAAAGACCACCATCTGGTCCACCGGAGCTAGCTGCACCAGCACTATGAGCGCCAGCACGGTGCCAACCGCCAGAACCACCTGAGCCCACAGCCAGCGACGCAGGTTATACGTCAGCCCTGCCATGGCCAGCGGCAGCCCCATAATCAATAGCGGTAAACTCATCGCTTGGCCACCTCCGCAATCCCGCTGGTCCCCGCCTGCACCACCGCCAGGTAGCTGATGGCAAACGCAATGGCAACATCCACCACCGCCAGCATGCCAACCACCATAAGAGCCGGCTCAACGCCAGAATAAAGCAGCCCAAAGCCGCTCAGGAAAGTCAGTATCCCCAGGCCGGTTTTCAGCGGCCGGTCGGTCAATCCCAGCAGCAGCAACCCCTGACAAGCTAGTTGCAGCGCGGCAAAGGCCACATATTCGGAGGCAACAGGAAATGGCAGCGTCCCGGGCGCAGCCAGCTTCCATCCAATCAATGCCGCCAGGATAACCGAGAAGACTCGAAATCGGGCGCGCGCGCCGATGACCCAAACACCGGCCCTGCCAAGCCTTTCCGCAGCAGGCCGCCAACCTGCCTGCTGCGCCGAAAAGAAAACAATCAACCAGACCACCAACCCGGCGGTTATTTTGATGCCGGCAATCTGCGGAGCCAGCACGTGAGTGTAAAGCAGCCCGACAAACAGGTACTGGGCCGCTAGCGCAAACACCAGCACGCGCCGGTCTTCTGCAATCACCAGTAGCGCTGCCGTGATAAACACTGCGCCAACCGCCGGCGCCCCGGCCCAAAACGGCAGCCGAGCAATTATTTCCGCCGCGCCCGGCACGTCAGCCCCCCAGCGCCAACCACACGATAATCACCAGCACCAACGCCCACAACACGCCGCCTTGCCCTTCCAGCACCAAAGCGCACGCGCGCATTGCGCGCGCGAGCCCGCGGTACATTGTCCGTAACGAAGCATGCAGCCAGCACAACTCAAGCGCTGAAACCAGCGCCAGGTGCGGGATAGCGGCCGTCTTGACCTGCAACTGCTCCCAGAAATGCCAAAGCCCGACGCCAATGCCCCCGGCCAGTAGCGCGCTTCCGAGGGCGGTGAATCCTTCAGGAGTGAGCATACCCGCCCATCCCGGAAATTCCGCCGCTCCCAGAAGCGCAGCCAGCCTATCCGGAGCGAGACCGGCCAGCACGCCCGTCACCGCAGGCATCGCCAATCCCAACAGATAGCCTGCTTTCGCGAAAGGCGCCTGCTGCGGTGGCCCCTGTCCGGGGAAAAACGCCAGGTGCAAAGCCCCGGCAATCAGCAGCGCCTGCACAACAACCACGATAGGGAGCGCCAGCGTCCAGATTCCGGCTTGCAGCAACCCGCTGTAAACCGCCAGCGCCCCCACAAACCCCACCGTGAACGGCAGTCCACCGAGAACCAGCGCCGCTACCACCGGGCTGAACGCCCAGATGCGGCCGGTAGCCACGACGCCTCTGGAGAGCGAAAGCACCGTCCCGGCGAGCAGCACAGACAACCCCTGCGCGACCACTCCGGCCACTGCCCACTGGCCGCCCCACAGGAAAGTCAACACAATCACGCCCGTCTGAGCAAGCAGCATGTGCGTCAATTGCTCTCGCGAGGTGCTTGCCGAGTACCATTTCCAGCCGCCCACCAGTCCGCTCACTAGTGCCGCCAAAGTCAACCAGCCGCGCAGCGGAATCACCTGCACCTGCAACGCCAGCACGGCGAGCAGATCCACCGCGACCGCTATGGAGGCCAGCCTCGTAATGCTCTCAATTTCTCCCCACCGCGACCCGAGAATCCGTCTGGCGCCTACATGCACAGGATAGAGACCGAGACGCAACATGGCGGCCAGAGCCAAGAAGAGAACGCTCTGAGCCGGCAGCTTGCCGCCGCTAAGTTCAGCCGGAACACCGGCATGCGCACCCACTAGCGCCGCCGCCAGCACAAGTGCAACCGCCGAGAGGCCGATGGTGAATTCGGCGGCTACCCGCTTCTCGCCCCGCGCTAACGCCAGTGAGAAAAAAGTCACCAAGTCGAGGGCGACCCACGCTATTGTCAGCGTCATCAAATTTTCGGCGAAAACTGCCACGAGCGCGCACGCAACCACCAGCAGACTGCCGGCGCGATGACGCCCGGCCCGTTTCGTTCGGCCCGAAAGACCGATCAGACAGGCGGACAACAGTGCGAGCAGCAACGCCAGCGCCAGAAGCCATGACGTCCCGTATGCAGTTAGCCGTAGCGCACCACCAAACAATGAATCAGTTTGCCAGCGCGAGAGCGCGACCGCAGCCGGCAGGCGGAACCCGAGCAGCAACGTCACCCCTGCAGCGAAAAAGGCCGTCGCCAGCGCTGTTACCCCGGAAACTCGCACCGAGCCCGAACGACCCACCAGAATAGCCACGGTACCAAGCAGAAGAAGGAATGTCGGGGTGAAAGGGTCCATACGCCGCGGCGATTATATCACCGCAGCGCGCGTACGCCCCGAACTTTAGCCGCGCGATGCGTGAACTGTCGTACCGCTCAACCTTCTGGACGGGGTTCCTTTACATAATCTTCATTCGAGGGCGTTATAATGTGCGCAATCTAAAGATGTGGTGACTCAGATGTGTATAATCCATTCATGTTCTCAATAGCATACCGCCGGTTTCGCATCGGCACATCGATAGCGTTGTTTCTGGCCCTCATCGTGGTGGCATGCACGCCGGCCGCGACCCAGCAGCAGTCAGCCGCGATGCCCGCTGAGCGCACGGCCGCCCCTACGATGGTCGCCACAGAAGTCCCCACACTGACTGCCACATTCACCCCCACAGCGGCCCCACAGCCCACCGACTCGCCTGCGCCCGCCAGCTCAACCGCGCCAGAGCCAACTTCGGCGCCGGCCAACCCATCCCCGGTTCCGCCGACCGCAGCGCCTGCGGCCGCGGCTGGACCCACTCGCTTCGTGATTGACCCATCTCAGTCGACAGTGTCCTACGGCGTGGGAGAGACCTTCCTCGGTCAGAACAATCGCTACGCTTACGCCGTAGCGGCAACAAGCGTAGTGTCGGGCGAAATCATGGTTGACTTTGAGAATCCGGCCGCAAGCACCGTGGGGGAAATCACTGTTGACATCAGCGCCTTCCAGAGCGACAAGGAGCGCCGCGACAAGGCCATCCGCGACCGCTGGCTAGAGAGCAGCAAATTCCCGCTAGCGGTCTTCTCGCCCACCGAACTGCACGGCCTGCCGCAGAGTCGCGTACCGGGAGATGTGCTCGCGTTTGAAGTTGCCGGTGATTTACTGGTACGTGACGTCGTGCACGCGACGGTGTTCACGGTAAGCGCAAGTGTGGAGGGAGAGCGGCTTTCCGGACAAGCAGTAGCTCGCGTTCAGATGACGGATTTCGGGTTCGAGCCGCCGGCGGTGGCCGGCATGATTGAGGCCGAAAACGACGTCGACATCACCTTCGAATTCGTCGCGCTGCCCGCTAACTGATGGATATGTGACCGCGCCCACAACCGCAAACGGGATGAGCCCGCGACTACAGGCCCATCCCGCAACAGTTGCGACGTGTTAGTGTACCGGTGTGGCGCTACGGGGCTTTCAGCACTCGCTGAAGCCGCAAGCGTAGCATTTGCGGCAGCCCTCTTCATTCACAACCGCAGCCTCTCCACATTCCGGGCACAGGGCGCCAAAGCGAAACGCGAGCTGGCCTTCCTCCGAGTGCAATTCCTCCGGAAGATCGCTTTCGGCCTTATCATTCAGATAGCCGCGTAGCGCCCGCGCCACCCCGTCCGGCAAGGAGCGCACTCTGTTGGGCCCGAAACCCAGCGAGCGCCCGCCGCCGATTCCTTCCAGTTGACGCACCGCTTCTTCCAACCGCTCACGCGGCATAATCGGGGAGGAAATGCGCAACACGTAGGAAATCAGCCGTCCAATCGCCTCCGATATCGCCGATGTCTCGCTGCCGGCCTTGGCTGTGCTGATGAAAACCTCGAAAGGATCGCTGTCACCGTTTTCGTTTATGGTCACATAGGATTTGCCCATCGGCGTATCCACAAGATAGGTGGAGCCCCGCAATCGCGTTGGGCGCGGTTTCTTCGATTCGGGGAAAAGCTGTTTCGACTCCGGCACGCCGGCTTCGTTCGCGGCAGCTGTATCCTTTGTCTCCAGCACCACCTTCTTGCGGCTTCCCGTGACGTACACCGTCAGGCCTTTGCAGCCCAGCGACCAGCCCAGATTGTATGCCTCTGCCACGTCGGTTTCGGTGGCGTCCGCGGGGAAGTTGCAGGTTTTCGAGAGGCTGTTGTCCACGAACGCCTGCAGGCAGGCCTGCAGGCGCACATGCTGTTCTGCGGTAATATCCTGCGAGACAACAAAAGCCTCCCGGACTTCCTTCGGCACGACAGCGACCTGCTGGCACGAACCTGTCTGCAATACCTGACTGATGATTTCACCGCGCTGTTGTGCGTCGACACCGGCTGAAATCAGGGCTTTTTCAAAAAGCGGGCTGGTGTATTCCAGCGCCAGGTCGCGGCCATTGTCATTGACATGGCGCACATATGCCAGCGCAAACGCCGGCTCGCACCCGTAGGCCTCGCAGCCCGCCACTGTGGCTATTGTGCCGGTGGGGGCGATGGTGGTCTGGGCGGCATTACGGATGCCGTTTTCCCGGATTCCGCCCGTGATTGTACTCCAATCCAGCGCCGGGCGTCCGAAGTCCATGTTGTAGGAATTGAGCGGCTGCGGCGCCGTCCATCTCAAGTTTTCCGGGTCGTAAATGCTTCCGCGGATGGCCTCAAACGGCCCGCGCTTCGCGGCCAGATCAACGCTGGCGCGCATGCAATGAAAGCGCACGAACTCCATCACTTGACCGGCAAACTCCTCGGCTGCCGGTGAGCCATAGCGGATGCCGGCGTGGTACATCAGGTCTCCCAGTCCCATGATGCCAAGGCCGATGCGGCGCGCCCGCAGTGCAGTTTCCCGCAATTTCGGCACGTCAGGAACATAGGCGTTGGCCGTCACCACGTTATCGAGGAAGCGTGTGGATGACTGCACGGTGGCCGCCAGTTTTTCCCAATCCACTGCTCCATCCGCACCGCAATGTTGGGCCAGGTTTACGGACCCCAAACAGCAGTTCTCGTACGGGCCCAGATACTGCTCCCCGCACGGATTGGTGGCCTCCAGCTGGTACAAATGCAACAGCGGGTTCTGCCGGTTAGCAGCATCCAGAAACAGCATGCCCGGCTCGCCGTTGTGATGAGCGTGCTGCACAATCATGCTAAACAGCTGGCGCGCCGGAACGGTTTCCGTGATCTCCCCGCTCTGTGGGCAGTGCAGGTCGAAGAGCGCATCATCCTGAACCGCCTGCATGAATTCGTCCGTAACCCCGACGGAGATATTGAAATTGGTAATCTGGTTCTCGTCAACCTTGCAGGTGATGAATTCGCGAATATCGGGGTGATCAACACGCAGCACCGCCATGTTGGCGCCCCGGCGAGTGCCGCCCTGAGCGATTTCACCGAAGGCGCGGTCATACACGCGCAAGAATCCCACTGGCCCGGTTGCCTCACCGGCGGATGATTTGACCACGGAGCCCTTGGGTCGAAGATTGGAGAACGAGAACCCATTGCCCCCACCAGTCTGCTGAATCAGCGCCGCGTCACGCAGAGTCTGAAAAATGCCGGCCGAATCTCTCCCCATGTCATCAGAGATTGGCAGCACAAAACAAGCTGCCAGTTGCCCCAGCGGAGTTCCGGCCCCAGTGAAGGTCGGCGAGTTCGGTAGAAACCGCAGGCCGGTCAGCAGGTCATAGAATTCCTCCGCGACCGGGTCAGGATCACAGTCAAATTCCTTTTCCGCTAGGGCCACGTTATAGGCCACGCGCCAGAACATTTCCTCCACAGTCTCAATCGGTTGACCACTATCGCCCCGGCGCAGATAGCGCTTTTCCAGCACCACCCGCGCATTATCCGTGAGTTTAGTCACTGGCCGCAGGTAGGCGTCATTCTCAATGTCGGGTTCCGTCCGCATGGCGCCCTCCCGAAGACCTGTTTCAGGAACGTGCTTTTCTGTCCGCATCATTACTACGCTCCCATCAGATTATTATGCCAACAGCCGGTCGATTTCAGTCCGCACTGCCTGCAAATCGCTCAGACCAAGGTATACAATCGCATAACGAATGTACGCAATCTGATCCAGCGATTTCAGTCCCTCTATGACAATGTCGCCCACAACACGACTGGATGTCTCCAACTTGCCGATATCCTGCAACCTGGCTTCCACCTCGCCCACCAGCCGGGAAATGTCAGCGCTGGCGACCGGCCGCTTGGCGCACGCAACGCGAATCCCACGCTCCAGTTTCTCCCGGTCGAAATCTTCACGCCGCCCGTCCTGTTTTATTAGAAACGGTGTGGCTTTCATCGCCCGCTCGTAGGTGCTGTAACGCTCGCTGCATTCGCCGCACACCCGCCGCCGTCGCACTCCGCCCCGCGTATCGTGGTCGGTGTCAATCACGCGCGAGCGCGCCGACTGGCAAAATGGGCAGTGCATTTTTCCCTCCTACGGAGTGCCTCTCAGCAATCCCCAGAACAGTGCGACAGACGCCACATGTGTACAATCGACATCGTATTCCCCGACATATTGGGTCTAGAGTGCACGCATCCTATCATGCCGATAGCGTTTATCACAAGGCCGCTTGCAGACGTTTTAACCTTAAATTTTTTCAATTCATTGGATAGAAGAAACTGGTCGGCACTTTACGACTCCCACGCCACCCACTATGCGCAAATCCCCATCAGAGACACGCATGTCTCAATTGCATCCGCGCGGTTTTTTGCTACACTGTGGTGGAAGCAACCCTCAGCGCCGGCGCAGAAATGCGGGGATATCCAATGCCCCCGGATCAAACGAATTCGCCATAAAATCGACCTCGTTTGTGGCTGCTTCCAGAGACACCGAATGCTCCGCCATGTCATCAGCGACGGATTCAAGGGTGGTTTCAGCATCTTTCTGTTCCGCCTGGGCTGATTTCTTCTGTTGATGATCAAACGCCCGCCGGCGCATGCCGGTGTGACGCTCGAACCCGGTAGCGATGACCGTCATGCGGATTTCATCCTCCAGATTCGGATCGATCACTGCCCCGAAGATCAGATTTACGTCTGGGTGCGCGGTCTCCTTGACGATTGCCGCCGCCTCGTTGACCTCGTACAGGGTGAGGTCGCTGCCGCCGGTCACGTTGAAGAGGATGCCGCGGGCGCCATCTATGCTGATATCGAGCATTTGGCTGCTAATGGCTTGCTCGGCCGCCAGTCGGGCACGATCCTCTCCCGAAGCACTGCCAACGGCCATCAATGCTGCTCCGCCCTCTGCCATAATCGTTCTCACATCGGCGAAATCCAGGTTTAGGAGCCCGGGCACGGTGATCAATTCCGAAATGCCCTGCACGCCCTGGAGCAGCACGCTATCAGCCTCTTTAAAAGAATCCTGCAGCCCGGCCTGCTTGTCCACCACTTGGAGTAAGCGGTCATTCGGAATTACGATCAAGGTGTCCGCTTTATCCTTTAACTCCTGAATTCCCTCTTCGGCCAGCTGCGCCCGCCGTGCGCCCTCGAAATGGAAAGGACGCGTTACCACGCCGATGGTCAGTGCACGCACATCTCTGGCAATCTGGGATAAGATTGGCGCTGCCCCGGTTCCCGTGCCGCCGCCCATTCCCGCGGTGATGAACACCATGTCCGCGCCCTTGAGTACCTCGTAGAGCTCGTCGGCCGACTCTTCGGCCGCCTTTGCGCCTTTCTCGGGGTCGCCGCCTGCGCCCAATCCGCGCGTGAGTTTGTCGCCAATGCGCACGCGGCAGGTCGCTTCAGATTGCAGCAGCGCCTGCGCATCGGTGTTGATGGCGATGAATTCAACGCCGTGCAACCCTTCGCCAATCATGCGATTGACCGCATTGGTGCCACCGCCGCCTACTCCCACGACTTTGATACTCGCGAACGTCTCTGCCTGTGGTGCTGGTTTCATGCTGTATGGCCTCCTGACCTGTGGGGGTTTGGATTGTGTTTGCCCTGAACCCTGCGAGCCCTCGCTCGCGGCGTTTCCGTGCTTGCTTTTTGAAGTTGGAGCTTCAAAACCAGTTGTTTCGTTTGCTGCTACTTGCACTTCCATCGCGTTTTCTGCATTTTCCATTTCCATTTTCGCTTTCACCTTTTTTTCCTTTCGTCAGCAGCGCTGACAATCAATCACCTCTTGAAAACCCACACCGGCGGAGTTTACGATATTAAGGCGCGAGGCGCTTGGCCCAATCCCCGATAACTGCCCACAACCCCGGCCCCGAGTTCCCATTGGACCGGTGGCGACCATTGCCGCCGTGTCCATTCGCCGGCGTCCCCGTGGCCAACATGGTCTCCCGCAGCGCCCAGTTCAGCAGACCCACAACAGTTGAATAGGCCGGGCCTTGCACCTGATCAACCAGACCACGCAAATCTCGCGGCTCAGACACGCGCACGGGCAAACCCAACGAGCCCGTCGCCAGCTGGCGGAATCCGGCCAGCTGCGCCGTACCACCGGTGAGCACCACCCCGGCCGGCAGCAGACCGTCATAACCGGACCGCTTTATTTCCTGCAGCAGCAAATCGAACATCTCCTCTGCCCGCGCCTCGATGACATTGGCCAGCTCCGCCCGGCTGACCTCAATGGCGTTCTCGTGCCCGAATGGGCAGACGCGGAAAACCTCGCTGTCGTCCACCTCCTTGGTACAGGCGTGTCCATGTTCAATCTTCACCTCCTCGGCGGCCGCAGCGGGCAGGCGCAAGCCATGGGCCACATCTGCGGTAATGTGATTTCCGCCGACCGGAAGCACCGCTGTGTGCCACACATTTCCCTCAATGAAAATGGCCACATCTGTGGTGCCGCCGCCGACGTCGCAGGCCACCACGCCGAGGTCGCGCTCTGTATCGGTGAGCGCGGCTTCGGATGCGGCCAACGGGTTGAGCACGAACTGCTCCACCATCACGCCAGCAGCCTCGATGCACTGGGTCAGGTTCTTTATGGTCATACTGGCGGCGGTGATGAGGTGCGCCTCCACCTCCAGGCGGAACCCGTGCATTCCCAACGGCATGCGGATACCTTCCTGCCCATCCACCACAAAATTGCGCGGGATAATGTGCAGCACTTCACGGTTATGGGGAATGGCTATTGCCCGAGCCGCATCCAGCGCCCGGTCAATGTCATCCTGGGCAATGGCGCGGCTTCCCGAGACGCCGACCACGCCACGGCTATTAACGCAAGACACATGCGCCCCGGCCATGCTCACAAAAGCGGTGCCGACTTCGTAACCCGCCGAGCGCTCCGCTGCCGCCACCGCCTCGCGGATGGTCGCCTTTGCCTCCTCGACGTTGACCACCACCCCTTTGCGCATTCCCCGCGAGGGAGCAGTTCCGACTCCGAGGACTTCATAGTGCGTGTCGTCCACCAAGTCCGCAATCAAAACACACACTTTGGTGGTTCCCACATCAATGCCGGTAAGTAGTGGAGTAGTCATAGGGCACCCTTTATGTTTCTTTCAGAATTCGTGATCCCATCCTTTTCATTCCCGGTGAAACGGCGTGCCGGGGTCCACCACACTGATGGTTTTCGGCCAGATGCCACGCGCCATCAGTTTCTCTATTAATGTTTCGTACACCAGCAACTTCATGGCCATATCTTCACCGGTTCCGAAAAAACCGCGCCAATCACGCCCGTCCTGATATGACAGTCCCTGGCCAACATCATAATGAAGCATCTCAATGTTCGGGCGCAGTCCTTTCAACTGCCGCGCGCCCGTCACCACATCCATGGGGATGCGCGCGTCGGCCGGGAGCGACGCTTCCGCGTCATCCACAATCACCGGCAGCAGCCAGTCCAGCTGCTCGCGCGCCGGGAACGTGTTTCCGGACTCATCCACCCACACCCGCTCCCCACCCTGCTGCCAGAGCAGCACCGGCTCTTTCTCTTCCACCTCCACGTATACAGTGGCTGGCCATTCAACCTCGACCGCCACCTCCCGAACGCCCGGCACGCCCTGAATATTCGCGGCCACAGTAGAGGGATTCACCCAGAAAATGTTCAACCCATGCACCCCCGCGGCGCGATAAATCTCATCGCCTGGAATGTAATTGGTGTCCACCAGCTCGATCGAATGGACAAAAAAATTCGGCTCCGTCATCGCGTAGCCCAGCAGCGCGCCAAAGAGCAGTACCACACCCAGGCTGCCCAGACGCCAGCCAACGCGCACGCGCGAAAACGAAAGCTGCGGTAGCGCCAGGTTCTGCAGCAAGCCCCACGACCGGCTCCCGCCTCCGCGCTTGCGTGTGCGCATGCGCGCCGCCCGGCGGCGACCCAGAGTCTTGCGGCGCTTGCGGGCCACGTCCAGGTCTCTCGGCGTGCGAGAGACCGGCATAGCGACCGTCCGCGCGCGCGTGCCCTCCAGGCGCTGCGAGAAAGGTAGCGAAAGACCACGCAGTGAACTCAATGCTTCACCTCAAATGAGCGCTTCATATTGTCGCGTTGCGCTTTGCGCTCCAGCGCAAGCTCAATCAATCTGTCGATTAGTTCCGGGTACTCGAGTCCGGATGCCTGCCACAATTTGGGATACATGCTTATGCTGGTGAAGCCTGGAATGGTGTTGAGTTCGTTCAGCCACAGTTCGCCACTAGATTTGTCGAGCAGGAAATCAACGCGGGCCATTCCAGCGCAATCGACCGCCTTAAATGCATCCACCGCCAGCACCTGAACCTGCTCCAGCTGCGCAGCAGTGATGGGTGCGGGAATGAGCAGCTTGGAATCGTCGCTGATGTACTTGGCCTCATAATCGTAAAATTCGCGCTGCGGCAGAATCTCGCCGGCAATGGATGCCTGCGGCTCATCGTTGCCCAGCACGCTCACTTCAATCTCGCGGGCGTCCATGCCCTGTTCCACCAGCAGGCGCCGGTCCCAGCGCGCCGCCTCGTCGATTCCGGCGCGCAGCGTGGCGGCGTCGGCTGCTTTCGTGACCCCCACGGACGAGCCTAGATTGACCGGCTTGACGAAGATGGGATACTTCAATTCCCGCACCACGCGCCGTATGACCGCGTCCGGATTGCGTTCATACTCGCTGCGGTTGAATACCACTGCCGGCAACACGGGCAGACCGGCCGCGCGCATCACCGCCTTGAAAACACTTTTGTCCATGCCGACCGCGGAACCCACCACTCCGGCGCCCACATATGCCATATCGGCGAGCTCAAAAAGGCCCTGTACGGTTCCGTCCTCGCCAAACGTGCCATGCAACACCGGGAAGACAATGTCTAGTTCCGCGACATTGGAGCATGCCATCTCGCGCGTACGTTCATCCTCACGCAGCTGCAAGAGCGCATGATTGAGCGGGTCACCCAGCAACGCGGCCACGGGCGCCTCGCCGGCAGCTTCCGCACCGCTCTCCAGCGCCAGCAGCGGGTCATCCCCCCCAATCCAGCGACCCTGCTTGGTGATGCCAATCATGGTGACCTCGTATTTTTCCGGATCAATCGCACTCAGTACTGAGCGCGCTGACATCAATGAAACCTCGTGTTCCCCAGAACGACCGCCAAATAAAACACCTATGCGCATCTTTTTCATCTGAATCGCCCTTAAGATGCCGGCTCAGGACCAATCTCCCAGCAACTGGATTTCCAGTTCCAGTTCCACGTTGAATTCCCGGCGCACGGTCTCGCGCGCGCAGTCAATCAACTCGCGCACCTGCGCCGCCGTGGCTTCCCCCAGGTTGACGAAGAAATTGGCATGCACGCGGGAGATTTCCGCCTGTCCAATGCGCATTCCTTTTAACCCGGCCGCCTCCAACAACTGACCGGCATAGTCTCCCGGCGGATTCTTAAACATCGATCCGATGCTGGCGCCGGGTGGCTGCATTTCCCGCCGCAGCTGGCTGAATTGCGCCGCTTTTCGCTTAAGCACCTCAGGCTCGGCGCGCGTGAGTGCAAACTCGGCGTTCAGCACCGCAAAATCGCCAGCTGCGGCTTTCAGCCGGCTGGTGCGATAATCCAGTTGTAGGGCCTCGACCGGCCACCTCTGTGTGCCCTTCCCGCGTTGCAAGATGTCGGCCAAAAAGATGGCACCCGCAACGTCGCCGCCGTGCGCACCCGCGTTCCCGATCACCGCTCCTCCAACCGTGCCCGGCACAGAAACGGCCCACTCCAACCCGGCCGCACCGCGCGTCACACACATGTGCGCCAGGGCAGCCAGCGCCGTACCCGACTCAGCGCGCACGCGCAAGCCCGTGCCGTTCTCCACGAATTCCACTCTGCGCGCCTGGTTCTGGACCACCAGTCCGCGAATGCCACGGTCGGATACCAGTACGTTCGAGCCGGCCCCAAACACCGTCACCGGCATGCCCGCGCGCCAGCCAGCCTGCACCGCCCCCGCGAGCTCATCGGCCGAGTGGGCTTGAATGAAATAATCCACCGGCCCGCCGATGCGTGCCGAAGTGTAACGCGCGAGCGGTTCGTGCCGGCACACCCGCCCGCCAAATTGCGCAAACAGTTCTTCGGAATCTCCACTGGCGGCAGCGCCCGCATTCCGGCGCAGCTCAAGCACCCGCTCGCCAACTTTGTATCCATCACCAGCGCCAAGCGTTATGAGCACGTCGCCGGGCCGCAGTCGCGCGTTCAAAGCGCGCGCCGCTTCCTCGTGAGCGCCCACAAGGTGCGCATTGTCATGCTCCATCAGTTTCAGAATGTCAGCGGATGAAACCGCGCCGTCATCCACCTCGCGCGAGGGAAAGATATCCATTAACGCCACATGGTCTGCATGGTCTAAACTGGCGGCGAATTGTGCCAGCAGCGCACGCGTGCGGGTGAACGTGTGCGGCTGAAAAAGAACCCACAACTGCCGCCCCCGAAAGCGGCTGCGTGCGGCGCGGAGCGTGGCGCGGATCTCTGTCGGATGATGGGCATAATCATCAATCACAGTCACCCCGCCGGCCTCGCCCTTCAGCTCGAAGCGGCGCTCCACTCCGCTGAACCCGCTCAACGTCGGCAGCAGGTTTTCCGCGCTCACTCCAAAGAAGTCGGCAGCGGCCAACACGGCCAAGGCATTTGAGAGATTGTGCTCACCGAGTAACCCGACTTGCGCTCGCAGGTCAGGCTGGCTGCCCGGCCTGCGTAAGGTAAAGTCGCAGCCGCCGTCCGCGCTGGGATCAATCTCTTCCGCCCGCCAGTCAGCCTCGCTCCGGAGCGCATAGGTCACCACCGGCGCCCCGGCGTCTCTCGCTGCCGCACCGAGCGCGCGCGCGCGCACGTCGCCCTGATTGATTATCAGGCGACCGTCTGGTGGCACCAGCATGGCGAATTCACAAAAAGCAGCCTCCATCTCGGCCATGGACGAGTAACAATCGGGATGGTCATAATCCACATTGGTGATGATGGCAACTTTCGGGCGCAACCCAAGAAACATGCGCTCGTACTCATCGGCCTCAATCACAAACGGCTCACCGCGCCCGTGGCGGGCGTTGATGCCCAGATCTCTGATGACGCCGCCGACGATAAATGTGGGGTCAAAGCCAGCGCGCAGCAGGCAGGTCGCCAGCAGCGCGGTTGTGGTGGTTTTACCGTGCGTGCCTGCCACCGCGCAGCCGACGCGATCCGCCATCAGCATTCCGAGCAGTTCCTGGCGCTTCAAAACCTTGATGCGTTGCGCGCGGGCTGCCTGCAGCTCCGGGTTGCTCTCCGGAATGGCGGATGACGGCAGCACCATGTCGGCCGCGGCAAGGTTTTCTGCACGGTGACCGACGTACACGCGCGCGCCGGCCCTTTTCAGCCGCTCGGTGAGCGCGGTCTCCTCCACATCCGATCCGCTCACGGGGTGGCCACTCTCCAACAACACCGTGGCGATAGCCGACAGCCCCGCGCCGCCAATTCCAATCAGGTGAATGTGCTCCTTCGTTTCCACCGCCATCACGCCTTTAGATGAACACCACAATCACGAACACGAATGCCAGTCCCACCCCGAAATAAATGTACGGTGGGCCAACCAGTTCGGGAGGCATGTAATTCAACATCGCCTTCACGCTGTCTGCCTCCGGAGGCAGTATTCCGGCAATCGGGTAGCCGGTTGCGTGCAGGTAATGCCAGAGCGTGCCCACCAGCAAGTAGCCGTTTATTGCGCCGAGAAATAGCCCGAGCAGCATGTCCTCTAGCCGCTCGCGACGGGCCTTGTCGGCGAAAATAGTGGCCACTGCCGGGGTCTCATAGCCGAAAAAAGCCAGCAGCAAAAAGAACGTCGCCCGCACTGAGAACTGCGTCAGCGGGGTCTGCGCCGCAAGTGCCGGTTTGACACCAGGTACATGTTCCATAATCACCGCATCGAGAAAGAGCGCCAGCACCATGCTGAAAAGCACCAGAATCTCTTTAGCCCAACCGCGCAAACCGCCAATAATGCCGAAAAGAAGCAGGTACATCCAGAAAATCACCGCCAGCGAAATCATCAGCCGGCCCCCGCAGCCATGGCGATTAACTCCGCCGCCACCCGTTCAGCCGCCTCCGGCACGGCCAGCGCTGCTGCCTTGCGGCCCATCGCGGCCAATCGATCTGAGTCGCGCAACAGCTCTCCCGCCGTCAGCGAAAGCGACCGCTGCAAATCCTTGTCTTCAATCCAAATAGCCGCACCGTGTTCGCTCAACGCCTCTGCGTTCGAGCGCTGATAACGCCAGGCATGCGGGTACGGAACCAGCACTGCCGGCAGCCCGAAGGCAGGGAACTCGCCCAGGCACGAGGCGCCCGCGCGCGCGACAGCTATATCCGCCGCCCGCAGCGCCAACCCCATTTCGTCGCGCAGATACGGGAAGATATGATAATGCGCTCTCGTCTCCGGCGAAAACTCCTTCCGCTGCTTTTGCACCGCGCTCCAATCAAGCTGCCCGCTCACATGGAGCACCTGCGCACCGTCGCCAATCCATTCCGGCCCTGCCGCAAGTGCGGCCTGGTTGATGCTGCGCGCGCCCCGGCTGCCGCCGACCACCAGCACCGTCGGGCGCCCGGCGCCGAGGTTTAATCTTTCCCGCGCGGATTCCCGCGTTTCTCGCGTCGCGCGCACAATTTCCGGGCGCAACGGATATCCGGTGACGGTCACGTTCGAATTGTTGAAATACCGCCCGGATTCCGCCATAGTCACCAGCACCCGCCGCGAAAGCCGTGCCGCCCAGCACACTGCCAGGCCCGGCTGCACATCCGGAAGATACACCACCATTGGTATTCGACGCAACCACCCCGCCAGAGTGACTGGCACGGCGGTGTAACCCCCCGTCACGAAAATGGCCTCCGGCCGAAAGCGGGATATCACTCGCAGCGCTTACGCAGCGCCCGCGGCAAGCTTGGCCAGCCCAAGCACCCCGCCACTCAGGCCTTTGCCCACCACGCCTCCCGCCAAGATGGTTTCCATTTTGATTCCAGCTTCCCGCACCATTTCCACTTCCATGCCACCGACCGACCCAACCCAGAGCAGCTCCAGATCCCCAGCCGCGGCACGGGCTACCCGCAGGCTAGCGACGGCTGCCAGCGCCGGATAGACGTGCCCGCCTGTTCCACCGGCGCAAATCAATATTCGCACTCTTCTCCCTATCAGGTCTAGCATCCGGGTCGTGCCGGGAAACACTGAGCAGGATTCCGATCGCTGCCAGCGTCACCACCAGCGAAGACCCACCGTAGCTGATGAGCGGCAACGCGTTTCCGGCAAAAGGCAGCACACCCAGAATCACGCCGACATTGACCAGGACCTCCAGCGCAATCCAACCGGTTAGCCCGCCAGCCAGCAGCTGCCCGAAAGTGTCGTCTGCGCGTGCCGCGATACGCACCCCTCGCCAGCACAACACGACGAAAAACCCTACGAGCAGCAGGCTGCCCGCAAGCCCAAGTTCCTCACCCACCACGGCGAAAACGCTATCGGTGTGCGGCACGGGCAAATACGCGAACTTCCCGTTCCCCGCGCCCAAGCCGACTCCGAAAATGCCGCCATCCACAAAAGCCACCGTCGCCTGCAACACATGCCAGGAGCCCTCGGTAATGTCGCGCAGGCCGGCGATATATTCCGTGATGCGCTGCTGCCCGGTGGCGTAGAACTGGATCACTATGCGGCCCGCGAGGACGGCGATTGCCAGCGCCCCCCCGAGTTGCAGTATGTCCGCTCCGGCGAGGAAGAACATCAGACCTCCGATAACAAGCACAGTGGCCGCTGCGCTGATATCCGGCTGTAACACGATTAGTCCGGCCACCAGCCCAACCACCACGGCGAACGGCGCCATACCATGCCAGAAATCCTTCAACGCCTCCTTTTTGGAGGCCAACCACACCGCCAGATATATGATAATCACCAGCTTCGCCAATTCCGAGGGCTGGTATGAGCCCGCGCGCAAACCGCGGTCGATGCCAAACACCAACACCAGCACCAGCACAATCAAGGTGATCAGCAACATTCCGACCGCCACCACCGAAATGCGCATCTTCTGGTAATCCAACCGCACGCAAAAAGCCAGCGCAGCCATGCCGGCTGCCATGTGCCACATATGTTTTACGAACATGGTGGAGCGGTTGTCGTACCAATAGTACGAAAGATCGAAAGTCGTGGAGTAGACCATCATCATCCCGAAAATCAGGAGCGCGCCAGTCACCAGCAGCAGGGGCCAGTCCACATGAGGTGGGCTTGCCGTCATCCGTGCGTTCGCTGCACCTTTCCCCTCATGCTTGTCGCCGCTCATGACAGTCCTTGCGCCAAATCCCGGAAGCGGTCCCCGCGCGCCGATGCATCGCTGAACTCATCGAAACTGGTGCAGCCGGGAGAGAGCAAGACCACATCGCCGGCCTCTGCCGAGGCGGCCGCCTGCTGCACGGCCTGCGCCAATGCACCCACGCGAAACACCATGGGGTTTTCTGGAAAAGTACTGGAGGCTGCTGCCTCCCCGGAAGTTGAGCCATCGATTGCGCTCTCAGTTCCTGATTCTCTATCCGCGCTTTGCGCGCCGCGACTGACGACCGCCTGCGCCGGAGAGTGACCCCAAGCATGCTCAAGTTCGCGTTCAATCAGCTCCGCCGCTTCCCCGAACAAAATAATGGCCCTCACTCCGGTTTTCGCCCGCTCGGCCAGCGCGCCCCAAGGAAGTTTCTTGTCTCTACCGCCCAGAAGCAGAATCACCGGCGCCGCGAAGGATTGCAGCGCGGCCACAGTGCGCTCCGGTGTGGTCGCCATAGTGTCGTTCACCCAGCGCACCTGTTTCACCTCGCGCACCAGCTCCAACCGGTGCGGCGCACCCTCAAACCCGCGAATGGCCGTGGGCATCACCGTCGGCTCAACGCCGGCAGCCGCGGCCAATGTAGCGGCGGCGAGCACATTCAGTTCGTTGTGCGCGCCCCGCAATTGGATGTCCTTGCGCGATGCGACCGGGCTTGACGCACCGTCTCGCCGCAGCACAATTGTGTCATCCTGAAAATGACAGCCGTTCGAAAAACTCGGGTCAGCGACCAGCCCAAACCCCCAGCAATGGCCCCGAACGCGCTCGCGCAGCCCCCGCGCCATCTTATCGTCCCAGCCCAGCATGGCAACGTCACCAGCACGCTGCCCGTCCAGAATGCGCGCCTTGGCCTCTACATATTTGTCGAAGGTCCCGTGCCGGTCAAGATGATTGGGGGTTATGTTCAATATCGCAGCCACCGCCATGCTGGTAGTCATGAGCTCTAGCTGAAAACTGGACATCTCCATGATGGCCACATCCTCGCTTATCATGCGATGCACATCCGCCAGCAGCGGATTTCCCACATTTCCTCCCACCCAGACCTTCCGATAACGCCCGGATGCTGCTGCCATTCTTCCCGCCAGAAGCGTGGTGGTCGTCTTTCCGGCGGAACCGGTGACACCCACCACTTTGCACGGTGCTTTCTCCAGGAAAAGCTGCGAATCGTTCGAGAGTGGAATGCCGAGCTCGCGCGCCTGCTGCAGCAACGGAATATCCACCGGCACCCCGCCTGAAACGAACACGATATCCGCCCCATCCAACAGTGAGCGCGGGTGTTCACCCAACACAAAATCAACATCGCGTTCTCGCAATGTCTCGAGCGCCGGTGCCAGCGCCTCAGCGGGGCGCATATCGCTAACACGCACGCTGGCGTCATGCTCAGCAAGGTAGCGTGCCAGCGCGATTCCCTGGCGGGCCAGTCCCAGAATAACCGCCGTTTTTCCACGCACACTGCTTACAATTACCCGCTCGCAGCGTTGCCGTTGCTGCGCCGCTGCGCTAGCTGCGGGTCAGTCTCCATGCCAACCCAGAAATGATGCGGCAACACGTTCATGGCGGTTTTTAGCCGCACTCCCTTTAATGAATCGAAATCCGCATCCAGCGTGTCGGGATGCACATAACACACCGTAGGTTTGTCGCCGAAGCGCTGCGCGTAATGACTCACAGCGTTGCCGATTTTTTCTTTCAACGAGCGCTGCGACCCGTTGTCAAACCAGAGTAAACCGATGTCCATGTTGTTTCTCCTTTATTGTGCGCTTACAATAGCGCCAGTGCTACTCCGATCATGCCAGAGAGAATTGACACCAACCAGAACCGTTGAACCACTTGGGTCTCACTCCAGCCCCGAAGCTCAAAATGGTGATGCAGCGGCGCCATCAGAAACATTCGCCGACCACCACTCCATTTGAAATACAGAACCTGCAACGCAACCGATATCGTCTCGGCCAGCGGGATAATTGCGATGACCGGCAGCAGCAGCCATTGGCCAGTCATCAATGCCACGACGCCCAGCAGCGCTCCCAACGACAGCGAACCCGTGTCACCCATAAACAACTGCGCCGGATGCACATTGAACCAGAGAAACGCGAAAAGTGCGCCCACAAGCGTAAAGCAAAACCGCACCAGAAACACCTGTTCCTGCAGCAGCGCCACAAAACCAAACGCCATGAAATTCGTCACCAGCACCAGCCCGGCCAACCCATCAAGTCCATCAGTGATGTTAACCGCGTTCGATGCTCCCACGATGATGAAAACGCCAATGGGAATGTAAATCAGACCGATATCCACTTTACGCGGGAAACCGGGCAACGCCACGCTGTGGATATCAAACGCGAAAAACAACACCAGCACCGCGGTGAGCGCAATCAGCACCTGAATAATGAACTTGTAGCGGGCCCGCAACCCCTCGCCCTTGCGAGTGGCCTTTAACCCGGCCCAGTCGTCCCAGATGCCTAGGGCGGCAAACCCCATCAACACCGCCAGCGGCAACAGGATCGAACGACCAGTCACGGGCTTGACCAGGCTGACCAGGTTCAGCACCGCTGTAATCACCAACACCGGCGCGATGACCAGCAGGCCCCCCATCGTGGGGGTACCCAGCTTAGAGAAATGTGTCTGAGGACCATCCACGCGAATTTGCTTGCCGACGCGCATACGGCGCAGAATCTCCAGCAACGGCCCGCCCCAGATCACCGTCATCACAAAGGTGATGCTGGCAAGGCTCAACGAAAAAATGCCCTCAGTATTCATGCTCTCGCTTCCAGCTCATTTACTAGCCTGTCCAGCCGCATTCCGCGCGACCCCTTCACCAGCACCACATCTCCGGCATCTATCTCCTGTTTCAGAATAGCCAGCGCTTCTTCACCGTCCCGGCAGCGCACAATCTCACTTTCCTCCATCCCGGCGGCGCGTGCGCCCTCCGCGATAATTTCCGCCAGCGCCCCAATCGTGATGAGTAGATCGGCCACATCGCGCGCGCGCGTTCCCACCGCTCGGTGCCCCTGCTGCTCGAACGAGCCCAGTTCAAGCATACCCCCCAGCACGGCCACACGCCGGGCGGCATCGAGGTCCTCCAGCAGATTGAGGGCGGCAATTGCAGATTCGGGCGAAGCGTTATAACTATCGTCCAGGATGATGCTGTCCTGCGGACCCGGCACCGCGTACAACCGTAGCTGCGCCTGCCCGTCCTGAGCCTGAAGGCCCTCAAGAATCTCCTGCCAGGTCAGCCCCTCTGTTAGCCCGACAGCGGCCGCGCGCAGCGCCGTGTGCACTGAATGACGCCCCAGGAGCGGAACGCGTATGTGCAAAGTATCGCCCTGATGATGCGCCCGAAAACGAATGCCGCTCAAGCCCATTCCCTCGATGTGGGATGCCCATAAATCGGCCTGCGGATCAAGGCCATAAGTGAACACCCGCGCCCGTGTGCGCGCCGCCATGGCCATTACCTCCGGCTCGTCGGCATTTAGCACTGCGACTCCGCCCGGGTCAGCCGGCAGCGCCTCGACCAGTTCGCCCTTGCCGGCGGCGATATTTTCTAGGCTGCCGGCGCGCTCCAGGTGAACCGGATAGACGTTGGTGATCACTCCCACATGCGGTTGCGCAATCTCACACAACACCGCAATCTCCCCCGGCGTGTAGAGGCCCATTTCCAGCACGGCACGTTCATGTCGCCCTGTAAGTTGAAGCAGGCTTAGTGGAAGGCCAATTTCATTGTTCAAATTGCCTTCGTTTTTTAAGGTGCAAAAACGGCGCGCCAAGACCGCCGCGGTTAATTCCTTTGTGGTTGTTTTTCCAACACTGCCGGTCACCCCGACCACACGAATGTCCAATTGCTTGCGCCAGTGCTGGGCGACGCGTTGCAATGCAGCCAGGCTGTCCTCCACCCGCAGGCACAGCGGGAATTGCGCACGCTGCAACCATTGATCGGCGGGAAGGGATTGGCGCAGATCCACGACCGTGCAATCTGCACCCACATCCTGCTGCACCAGCGCTACCACCGCGCCACTGGAGAATGCCTCCCGAACGAATTGGTGCCCGTCGGTATTCTCTCCGGCCAGCGCCACGAACAGCGCATGCTTTCCGGCGCGGCGCGAATCGATGACAACGTCCGCTATCGGATGGGCCAGCAGCGCGCTCTCGGGTCGCGAACCGGTCAGGGCGGCGACCACAGTGCCCAGCGTCAGCATGAAGGCTCCCAATCATCCATTCGCCGCCAGACGATGGCGTATCTCCTCGGGCGGGATTTCCATGTGAATCACCAATCGCTGCACCATCCGGGAAAAAGTGGGCGCTGCCGTAGTTGAGCCCCACGGGCTAAGCATGGGCGCATCCAGTTTGACGTAAACGATAAACTGCGGGTCCTCCAGTGGACCCCAGCCAATGAAGGATGCCATGGTGCGGTCGGGGTCGTATCCATAGGGCATCGGAATCTGGGCTGTGCCGGTTTTGCCTGCCAAACGGTAACCCTCGACCAGCGCCAGCGATGACTCCGACTCTAAGCTGGTCGCCAGCATCTCGGTGAGAGTGCGCGCCACCTCGGCCGAAATAGGGCGACCCAGCACTTGCGGCTGCACCGTGTAGACCATGTCGCCATCGCGAATTTCGCGCAGCAGATGCGGCTGCATTATCACGCCACCGTTTGCGACAGCCGAAACAGCGGTGACCAATTGCAGCCCGGTCACGGCGACGCCCTGCCCGAATGCGTTCGTGGCCAGGTCTGCATCGTGCCAGTCGGGGTCGCCCGGGCGCTTCAAATGCCCGGTTTCCTCGCCCGCTATATCCACGTGCGTCAAGCGTCCGATGCCAAAAGCCGTCAACAGGTCGTAATATCGTTTGGGGCCCAGGGTGGTGGAGAGGGTGGCCGCGCCCACGTTGAGCGAACGCGCCAGAAGCCCGGTCATGTCCTGCAGTTCGTGCGCTTTGTAATCCCAGTTCTGGATGACAATGCCACCATATTCCAACTTGCCAGTGTCGTAATAAGTGCTGTAACGCGAGAACACGTCGGATTCGAGCGCGGCAGCCATGGTCAAGACCTTGAAGACAGAGCCAGGCTCGAACTGCTCGCTGACCGCCGGGTTGCGCCCCACGTTTTCCGTGTCGGAGATCACGGCAGTAATGTCGTTGGGGTCGAATCCCGGCGATGCTGCGATGGCGAGGATTTCACCACTGCCCGGGTCGGCCACCAGCAGCATTCCGCTGCCGGCTTCGAATTCGACGATGCTATCGGACAAAACCTGTTCGGCCAGAAATTGCACTTCGCGGTCAATGGTGAGGTAGACATCGGCGTTTGTTTCGGTCTGCAGTTCAGTGCCGACATCCAGCGGAATGATTGACTTAAACGTGCGCACAGTGTCCCCACCAAGAATATCATCGTAATATCCCTCGACGCCGTAATAACCGGTCTGGTTGTAAAGAACTAGGCCCAACACATGCCCGGCCAATGAGCCGTTGGGGTACGTGCGCAACAGCACCGGCCTGACGGTGATGCAGTGCAGTCGCTGTCCGTATTTCCCCGAAAGCAAAGCCCACAGGTGCTGACGTACGTCTCTGCTAAGGTCGGCGCCATAACCCTCTATCAGAGCCTGCAGCTGGGCGGGCAAGGACGGATTAATCTTGGGGTTATAATCGTGATCCAATAGCGCGCCAATCCGCTCAGCAAGCTCGGCGCTGATGGGCGGGCCGTAGCGCCCATCCAGCAGCCGGCGAAGCTGCCATTCTAGATTCGGGGCAAGGTCGGGTGCCAGATAGGGGATTAGTTTCTTGTACGCCAGCCGTCGCCCGTCCAGACCGACATCGTCGAGGATTGTCGGCCTGAGTTGCTCGTAGGGCATGTCCAGCGCTCGCGAGAGCTCGAGAGACACCTCTTCGAGAGCCATGCGCCGGTCCAGCTGATCGGTCTCACCATCCTCGTTTTCATCTCCGAAGTAAAGGCTTTTGTAATCGATGCCCAGTTCGTAAAAGACCGTGTTTGTCGCCAGCAAATCGCCGTCGCGGTCAAAAATACGGCCTCTCGGCGGTCGCACCATTTCAAAGATGCCCGGGTCACCTTCGGCGATTTCGGCCGCCCTCGCATCAAACTGAATGCCAATTAACCTGTAGAAAACGAACAGGGTGCACAGAGCCAGAATGAATGTGACAATGCCCAGGCGGTTGTGGAACGACCCGCTGCGCATGCTATTCTTCCAGTAGGCCCCACTTGGGGAATTGACGCATCACCCAGTGAGCGAGCGTTTCGTCGTAAGGGTCGATGGATTGGCTCTCTTGCTCAGCCAGCTGCGCCTGAGCAGTTGACCGACTGTCACGGGAGAAGCCCGCCACCTCTATGAACTCTATCTGCTCGACCTGCAGCGGGTGATAGCCAAATTGCTGCGCTCGCTCCATCAGCGCGGCCGCCGACTGCACGGTGGCGTTGTGCGCGCGCAGCAGATCATTCTCAAAGCCCAATTTCTCGACCTGCCTGCGCAGCCGCTGTACGTTCCGGCCGGTGACCGCTGCGCGCGAGGTCTCTGCCAGATAGACAGCGCCGAACAACGCGGCCGCGAACACGGCCATGGCGAGCGGCGCGAGAATCTGCCTGTGCTTTCGCCACGGAGCCTGGCGGAACGCCCGTCCAAATGACGCCTGCTGCCCGCCTTCCGCCCTCTCTCTTGCATGTACGACCATCAGCACCTCCCTGAGACGCGAAACCAGACCAAGCCCGCTAACGGGTTGGATGCACGCCCCCTGACTACCCTGAAGGTTGAATGCAAGGTCCATGCCACGCATGTGTTAATAGAAGCACCGGGCGCGGGCCATGTTCGACCTCAGCCTACCAGATTCAGCTGCTGCAGAATGAGCATCACCAACATGGCATCAATCGCGATGAATGCCATGGTGCGCAACACCGGTGAGATAAAATGCCTTTCCATTTTGACTACCTCCCTCAACCTTACTGGCCTCTACATTTTCTCGGCTATACGTAATCTTGCGCTGCGGCTGCGCCGGTTTCGGGCCACCTCATCAGACGATGGCTTTGTCGGCCGGCGCCTTACTTCGCGAATGCTTGCGCGGTGGCCGCAGGCACACACAATCTGCTCCGGAGAGCACAGGCAATCCCGCGATTCACGCCGGAACATCTGCTTCACCATCCTGTCTTCCAGCGAGTGGAAGGCAATCACCGCAAGTCTCCCGCCGGGCGCAAGCATGTCCAACGCAAGCGGCAGGGCAGCTTTAAGGGCGTCCAACTCCCCGTTGACAGCGATTCGCAATGCCTGAAACGTCTTTGTGGCTGCATGCCGTTTGCCTTTTTTTTCACCCTTTTCTTCCGCAATTATCCGCGCCAGCTCCAGCGTGCTTTCAATAGGTCGCGCCTCCACCACCGCGCGGGCAATCTTCTTGCTCTGGCGCTCCTCCCCTAGCTCGGAGAGCACTTTCGCGATTTCATTCTGCGGCCACCGGTTGACAATCTCCGCCGCTGTCATTCCGGAGGACGGATCGAAACGCATGTCCAGCGGTCCCTCCCGCACAAACGAAAACCCGCGCTTGCCTTGCTCAAATTGACGGGAGGAGACCCCGAGATCGAGCAAGATGCCATCCACGCGCTCCCAGCCCAGATCCTGCGCACAGCGCCCCATCTCCACATAAGGCGCATGCATCACGGTTGCCCGCACTCCGCATGACGCCAGGCGACGATTGGCTGCCAGTACCGCATCCGGGTCACGATCCAAACCCAGCAGCAAACCGCTGGGGGCGCTGGCTGCCAGAATGCCCTCGGCGTGCCCCCCCGCGCCAACGGTGCCGTCAATATATTTGCAGCCCGCCCGCGGTTGCAGGCCTACGATTACTTCTTTGAAAAGAACCGGAACGTGCGTGAGCTGCCCCACAAAGCGGCCGCGTCAGCCCTGCTCAAAACCGCACCAACTTGCCGTAACAATCACGCGCTCGCGCCCTCACCCGGAAAACCTTCAATCGCGCCCGGGCCCATCGCCAGATTAAGCGCCGAGAAGCGTTCGGCGTTGGCGGCGCTATCGTTCACGTTCTGCAGCTGCAATTCCCAATCGGCCTTGTTCCACACTTCAATCCAGGCGCCCACACCAGCAAGTACGACCTCCCTGTCTAGGCCGGCATACCCTCTGAGAAAAGCGGGCACATTCACACGACCGAGTTTGTCGAATTGAGCTTCGCGCGCGCTGGCGAACATCACGCGCTGCAGCATGCGGTGCTCCGGCACGGTCGGGCTGAGCTCCTGCGATTTGCGCACGATGTGCATGAAAGCCTGCTTGTTGTAGACGATCAGGTACCGTTCCCAACCACGCGTGAGCACGCAGCCATCTGGAAACTGGTCGCGGAAAACGGCCGGGATCGTGACGCGGCCCTTCGAATCCAGCGTGTGGTAATACTCACCTAAGAACACTTGTTCACTCCCCGTATTAATCACCGAACGCCGGGCTCAGCAACCGTGGCGCTCCACTTTTTTCCACTATCCTCCACAGATATCCACTCTTATAACACACACCCCCACATATATGCAAGCCCGATTTGCCACCCCCACCCTTGCGGTGAAAGTGGCTCGCCAGGCACCTGCATAGCCGGAGGGTCGAAAACCCCCACATGTATTCCGAAAACACAAACGTTCACCATATATGCGGTTTTTGAAAATAATTCCAGTGAGATTCGTCAGTGGGAAACCCGTAAATTTTAAGGTTAGCAGATAGTCGCTCCGCCTGCAGCAGGAAGGCCTGCGCCCTTAACAGGGCGCAGGCCTTCCACTTTCATCCAAATCAGCGTTTCCGTTCGCTCAGGCCACTTTACTGCCCGACTCGCAGTCCGGGTCCGGGCGTAACAGCCGCACCTTTCCGTCCGCATCGATGCCACCCAGAACCAACACCTCGGAGATGGTTGGCCCGATTTGTTTCGGCGGGAAGTTGACCACCGCCACCACCTGTCGCCCCTGTAATTCCTTGGGGGTGTAGTTGGTCACTTGCGCCGAGCACTTCTTCACCCCCAGCGGGCCAAAATCGACTTCTAGGCGGTAGGCCGGCTTTCGTGCTTCCGGAAAAGGTTCCACCGCCAAGATTCTGCCCACGCGCATATCCACTCTCTCAAAATCAGCCCGGTTTATCGGATCGGTTGATTCCATTTTTCCCTCCGGCATGAACGCAGACTACGACAGACATCATGGCGCCGGCAGAGCGTGCACCTCCGCGCCCGCGGGCCCCAGCAGCAGAACGCTCTCCCCCGGCTGCCACCACCCTTTCAGGGTGGCAGCCGCCAGCCACAAGCTGTGCTCCACTGTACGTAAATCTGCAGAAAAGGTGTGTACCCACGTCTCCGGGGCGAAACCGGATTCACCGGAGAGTACCAGTTGCCGGCGCCCGCGCGCCCACAACATGACATCCGGCCGCGGTCCGGAAACCCTGCCGCCATCCGGCGCCGTCGGAATGAACTCCGCGGAACCATCTAGCAGCACGGCGCGCAGCGGGCGATCGTAATTCTCAGCCACTATTAACACACCGTGCTCCGGCATCCACAGTGGTTTGTCGAACAGCCAGCCGCCGTCCTGATACGCGAAATCGCTCAGCTTGAGTGCCGGCCCTCCATCCGCATCAACCACATACAAACCCGTTGGAGGAGCCCGGCGCACGTATGCCAGTTGGCTGCCATCTGGCGCCCACGAAAAGGCATAAGAAGCGGCTTCAGCCACCACCCGCGCTTCGCCAGGCGCAGTCGCGATGGCGAGGGAGAAATCCCCCCGCGCCCGGTCGAAAACCGCTAGCGCCACGCGCCGAGTGCCGTCATCCGCATCCGGAGCCCAGAGCACGCGCCCCACATTCGAGGCGAACCAACGCGTTGACCCGCCATCACTATAGTCATGCACCCAAAAATCGCTCACGGAAAGGTTCCCCGAAGCCGAACGCTGCCAGGGTGCGCTGGCGAACGCCAGCGCACCGGCCGCGGCGCTGTAATCCCAAAACATGGCGTACTCGGCGGG
>Ga0187833_10000229_pt1 | contig 64947 bp, 72 predicted proteins | sample ETNtaG_37_FD_167968 | JGI IMG/M metagenome (GOLD analysis project Ga0187833, IMG submission 167968) | Marine microbial and viral communities from oxygen minimum zone, Eastern Pacific Ocean - ETNP2014_SV_400_PacBio MetaG (Illumina Assembly) | ecosystem: Environmental > Aquatic > Marine > Hypoxic...
TTCATCTCAGGAAAATATAATTCCGAAAAAAAAGCCTGTTTTATCGACTGAACTAATTAAAAAGAAAATTTCTAAAAACATTCTAATACCGGTAAAAAAACCAATTTTAGATCAAAAAAAAGAAATTATAGATATAAAGAAAAAAAAAAAAGAGGAAAAAATATCTAAAATAAAGGGTGTTACATTACCAAAGAACAAACCTCTAATTGTAAGTAAAGGAAGAGGCAAAATTTCAAAAAAATCAAAATATTATAGCGATAGAGATTTTAATTATGCAAAACAAGCAATTAAATTCATGGAAAAAAACAATTGGAAAGATGCTATAAAAGTTGCAAAAAAAGCTAGAGCAAAATCTATTTATAATTTTATTCAATGGCAGCATCTATTAACAACTGGAAATAGAGCTAGCTTTTATGATTACAAAGAATTTATTGAAAAGAATAAAAACTACCCAAGAATTGGACGGATTAAATATTTGGCTGAACATAAACTTTATACTAAAGATCTTTCTCCAAAAAAAATAGTCAAATGGTTTGAAAATAAAGAACCTTTAAGCGGGTTCGGAAAAATAGTTCTTGGAAAAAGTTTGATTCATTTAGGTAATCGTTCTGAAGGAATAGGATTAATTAAAGAAGGATGGATTAATGCTGATTTATCTAAATCTGATCTAAAATTTTTTAGAAAAAAATTTAAAAAATATTTGAGCACAGATGATTATATTAAAAGAGCTGATTATTTAGCTTGGGAAAATAAATATTGGGATCTCAAAAGAATGTTAAGATATTTACCAAAAGATTATCAACTACTCTATACAGCTAGACAGCGCTTAATGAGCAAATCCTATGGCGTTGATTCAGCCATTAGTAAAGTTCCTAAAAAATTGAAGAATGATTCTGGGCTAAATTATGATCGATTAAAATGGAGAAGAAAAAGAGGTAGGCTTGAAAGTTCACTGGAAATATTGCTCAATATAAATAATAGCAAAGAATATATGGTCAGACCTGAAAAATGGTGGGTTGAAAGATCAATTATAGCAAGGTCTCTGATATATAAAAAAAAATATGAAACTGCTTATAAAATAACTAGTAGACATGGTATGGCCGAAGGCCCGGAATTTGCTGAAGCAGAATGGATGAGTGGATGGATAGCTTTAAGCTTTTTAATAGATCCTTTATTGGCAGAAGAACATTTTAAACGTTTTTATGAAAATGTTGGTTATCCTATTAGTTTAACTAGAGGAGCATATTGGTTGGGAAGAACTTATGAAAAAATGGGCAATAAAGAACTTTCAGAAAAATGGTTTAAAGAAGGTGCTAAATACTTAACAACTTACTATGGTCAATTGTCTCATTTAAAAATTTATCCAAATAAAGAATTTGAATTAAATGATTTAATTAAAGTAGATAAAAGAACAGCAGAAAATTTTTATAGAAACAAATTAGTTGCGACTGTTCACTTATTAGATGATTTGAATAAAGAAAAGTATGCAAAGCACATACTAAGATTTCTTGCAAACGAAAATATAGATCAAGGAAGTGAAATTTTAGCTGCTAAATTAGCAACTGACATATCTAGATTTGATTTTGCTATTCAGATTTCAAAAATTGCTTCTTATAAAAAAAGATTTCATAATAAATATAATTATCCAATTATTGGTGTACCAAAAAAAGTGAAAGTAAGAAAAATTCCTGATCCTGCATTCATTTTGTCAATCATAAGACAAGAAAGTGAGTTTGATACTAGCGCACATAGCAGTGCAGGTGCTAAAGGATTGATGCAATTAATGACCTACACAGCAAGGCTCGTGGCAAAACAAGCAAAAATACCTTATTCAAAAAATAAACTAACTAAAAACCCGGAATATAATATTAATCTTGGATCTTTTTATATTGCTGGTCTTCTATTGGAATATGAAGGCTCCTATCCTTTTGCAATAGCAGCATATAATGCTGGACCTAAAAGAGTTAAGAATTGGAATAAAATAAACAAAAATCCTCAAAAAGGAAAAATTGATTATATTGATTGGATTGAATTAATTAAATTTAATGAAACTAGAAATTACGTTCAAAGAGTATTAGAAAATTTTAACGTTTATAGATACATATTAGAACAAAAACCTATAAAGTTAAAAAATTTCTTTATAGATGACCCTCTTTTTTAGTGGTGGAGAGAGTGGGATTCGAATTAACTCTACACTATGTATTAATTAGCTTTTTTAACTAGTGTCTTACCACTACCTCGACCTTTATTAAGTTTAAAGATAAAAGAATACTTAAATTTCCAAATTAATGAATAATTATTCTTTTTCAATAATTTCCAAACAAGACTATTTTTAGGATGACTCCAATGTATCTCAGCACATATTAGTTTGGGAATATATTTTTTGAAATTAAAATTTTTTAAAATTATATACTCGGTACCCTCAACATCAATATTTAAAAAATCAATTTGGAAATTTTTAAATCTAGAACTATTTAAAATATTATTAAGTCTTTTTTGTTGAATTTTAGATACTTGATAACCATTTGGGAAATTTTTTCTAGCAGATTGTATACTAGTTGTATTTAACATATTAATCTTTTTTCTAAAAAAATATTTTATTTTTTTTTCTCTATCGCCTACGCTTAATCTTAAATTTAAGTCTCTTTTTCTACTGATTTTGAACAACTTGATAGATAAGTCTGATAAATCAATATTTATCCCTGACCAACCTTTTTTATATAATAAATAGGTATTGCTCCCATGTATTGGATGATAGGCGCCTATATCAATATATACTCCAATTTTTTTTTTTTCAAAAAATTTTTTTATCACTAAGTCCTCGCCAAATATTGAGCATGTCTTTTTTGGAAAAAAGATTTTTGGTCTATAATATAAATAATATAATTTTTGAAGAAAATTCATTTATTTATTATTTTAAATTTAATATTTATCAGCTTTAATTTTAAGACCATCTTTTAATTTAGAAATAACATCATTAGTACAATTATATTAGCATCATAATGCTTGATTATGTCTTACTTTTTTAAAATCAAAAATATTGATATTATACACTTCTTGCGGAAAGAGTGGGATTCGAATTAACTCTACACTATGTATTACTTAGCTTTTTTAAGGTGTTTGTTTGTGGCGCGTTAGATCAAAATAATTTTATAAAAAATTACTTATACTTTCCTAAATATATGACTTAGACCTTTAATCTCTAGGATTGTATAATCATGTTCCTTTAAATAATCATAGAATAAATTTTTTTCAGTTACATCTAATATTTCAATACAAATTAATTCTGGCTTAAATTTTTTCAAGTTAATTGTTTTCAATATTTTGAAATCTTCACCTTCGCAGTCAATATTCAAAAAATTAAAATTAAAATTTATTACATCTTCAAATTTTCTTGTTATAATTTTTTCTACCGAATATTTAGAAGTAAACTTTGTAACATTTTCTTTATTTAAAGAGTTTATAGTACTAAAAGCATGATGATAAAAAAAATTTAATTCTACATTATTTTTATCACTTAATGCGGCAACAATATTTAAATCAGACTTTCTTAAAATATTAAAAAAATCAATACTTGTGTGATTAATATCTATATTTGCTCCAGACCAACCATTGTTAAATAGAAGGCATGTATTATTATGTCTAAGAGGATGAAAACATCCAATATCAACATATTTTCCTATATTATTCTTAAAAAAATTTTTTATCACTAAATCTTCGCCACTCTGAGAGTAAGTTTTTCTTTTAATAAAATATTTTTCTCTAAATATTAATGAATAATACAAATAGAGATGGTAAAATAATGAACCTCTTTTTAATCTTTCTTTAATCATTTTTTTCAAATTACAATTTACAAAATTTTTGAATTATAAAACAATAATATTTTTAAATGTTTTTTTAAAAAATATTAAAAAAATGGCGGAGAGTGTGGGATTCGAACCCACGAAAGGCTTTCGCCTTTGCGAATTTAGCAAACTCGTGGTTTAAGCCAGCTCACCCAACTCTCCAAAACTAAAATTAATAGCTGTTAATCTTATAAACTATATAAAAATTGTTTCAACGGTAGTACCGCGGAACAGTAAACCACTGATTTAAACTAGCTTACCTATTCTACCGTTTTTAACTGTGTAACTTGAAATCATTGAATATTCAATATTAATCAAGTATTTTCGGCGAAATATGAAAAACAAATACTCCATATTTTCATTAATTAAAAATGCTTTTAGCTATCATGAAAATTGGCAAAGAGCATGGGGAGATCCTGAACCAAAAAAAGAGTATGATGCTATAATTGTTGGTGGTGGTGGCCACGGTTTAGCAACAGCTTTTTATCTAGCAAAAAAACATGATATGAAAAATATTGCAGTTGTTGAAAAAGGTTGGATAGGTGGTGGAAATACAGGAAGAAACACTACAATAATAAGATCAAACTATCTATGGGATGCTAGTGCAGGACTATATGATCACGCATTAAAAATTTGGGAAGGTTTATCACAAGAATTAAATTATAACATCATGTTCAGTCAAAGAGGTGTAATGAACTTGGCTCATAATCTGCAAGATGTAAGAGATTTAAAAAGAAGAACTCATGCAAATAGATTGAATGGAATTGATGCAGTTTGGTTAAATACAGAAGAAGTTAAAAAATTTTGTCAAATTATAAATACATCTCCTGATATTAGATATCCTGTTTTAGGTGGAACATTACAGAGAAGAGCTGGAACTGCAAGACATGATGCTGTTGCTTGGGGGTACGCTAGAGGAGCTGATACAATGGGAGTTGATATTATACAAAACTGTGAAGTTAAGGGAATAAAGAGAAATGGTGACAGCGTTAAAGGTATTGAAACTACAAAAGGATTTATAAAGTCAAAAAAAATTGGAATTGTTGCTGCAGGACATTCTAGTGTTATTGCAAACATGGTTGGTATTAAATTACCTTTAGAAAGTAAACCTCTTCAAGCTTTAGTTTCTGAACCTGTTAAACCAATTATAGATACTGTTGTTATGTCTAATGCTGTTCATGCTTATGTCAGTCAATCTGACAAAGGTGAATTAGTTATCGGTGCAGGAACTGACTCTTATGTATCATACACACAAAGAGGAAGTCATAATATTGTAGAAGAAACTTTAAAAGCAATTTTAGAGCTCTACCCTATTTTCAGTAGAATGAAAATGTTAAGGCAATGGGGAGGTATTGTAGATATTTGCCCTGATGCTAGTCCAATCATAAGCAAAACTCATATAAAAGGTTTATATTTTAATTGTGGTTGGGGAACTGGAGGTTTTAAAGCTACTCCTGGTTCAGGTGATTTGTTTGCACATACAATTGCTAATGATGAACCTCATAAATTAAATGCTGCATTTAATATCAATAGATTTGTTAGTGGTGATCTTGTTGATGAGCATGGAGCAGCTGCAGTAGCACACTAATGTTTTTAATTAATTGTCCATATTGTGGTGAAAGAGATCAAAGTGAATTTTCTTCGGGAGGAGAGGCTCATATTGTAAGACCTAAACAACCTACAGAATTAAGTGATGATCAGTGGGCAGAATATTTATTTATGAGAAAAAATATTAAGGGAGTTCAGTACGAAAGATGGAATCACGCACATGGTTGTAGAAAATGGTTCAATATGGTCAGAGATACATCAAATGATAAAATTCATGCTGTATATAAAATGGGTGAAAAACCACCAGTAAAATAAATATGTCTTCAGATTTAAGAGTAAATAATAATAAATTTATTGATCAAACAACTAGAATATCATTTAAATTCAATGGTCAAATTTTATATGGATTTAAGGGTGATACTTTAGCATCAGCTTTGCTAGCTAATAATATTCATCTTGTTGGCAGAAGCTTCAAATATCACCGTCCAAGAGGAATTATGACATGTGGTTCGGAAGAACCCAATGGTATCGTTCAAATTGGAAATGACCCCTCTTTAACAGAACCTAATGTTAGAGCGACAGAAATTGAATTGTATGAAGGTTTAGAAGCATCTAGTCAAAATTGTTGGCCGAGTGTTAACTTTGATATAGGAGCAATAAATAATTTTTTCGCCCCTTTTATACCAGCAGGATTTTATTACAAAACATTTATGTGGCCGGCTAGCTTTTGGGGAAAGTATGAATACTTTATAAGAAAATCTACAGGATTAGGAAAATCTCCAACAAAAGCAGATCAAGACATTTACGATCATAGATATTTACACTGTGACGTTTTAGTTATTGGAGGCGGCATATCAGGAATTATCGCAGCTAAAATGGCTGCTCAAAAAAATCTAAATACTGTTTTATTAGATGATAAAAGTAGCTTAGGTGGATCTACAATTTTTCAAGACAATGAAAATTTTAAAATAAATAATAATAATTCTAATGTATGGGTTAAAAAGGAAATTGAAACTTTAAATTCATTTAATAATTTAACAGTAAAAACAAGAACAAGTTTAGCTGCTTTTCATGGTTACAATTATCTTCTTGCTAGAGAAAATTTAACTGATCATTTAAGCTTAAATGAAAGAAAAGACAAAATTCGTCAAAGACTTTGGAAAATTAGAGCGAAAAAAGTAATTATAGCAACTGGTGCAATAGAAAGACCATTAATTTTTAATAATAACGATAGACCAGGAATTATTCTTTCATCGTCTATTAAAAAATACATAGATTATTACAGTGTTAAGTGTGGTCAAAAAATATCTTTATTTACAAATAATGACTCTGCATATGAAACTGCTATTTCATTAAATAATAGTGGAGTTAGTGTTAATTCAGTAATTGATATAAGAGATAAATCTAATTCATTAATTGTAAAACAAGCAGAAAAATTAGGAATACAAATACATTGGAAACATGCATTGATAAATACCCATGGTTATAAAAAGATTAACTCCATCGAATTAATGAAATTATCTGATGATGGATCTGGAGTAATTGGAAATAAAATAAATTTTGAATGTGATTGTTTAGGTATATCTGGAGGTTGGACACCAATGGTTCATTTATTTACTCAATCAGGTGGAAAATTAAAATTTAGAAATTCTGACAATGTATTTTTGCCTGATAAATCTCCATCAGATCAAATAAGTGTTGGATCATGTAATGGTGATTTTGAGTTAGACGATATTTTAAAAAATTGTAATAAATTAATTAAAGAATTTTTTAATATAGATAATTCTGATTATGATAATTTAGATATTATTTGTTCAAAAGAAGTTGATAAAAAAAATATTTGGTTACTTCCATCAGATAAAACATTAGGTAAAACTAAACCATTTATTGATTTTCAAAACGACTCTACTGCAAAAGATGTGAAATTAGCTTTGAGAGAAGGATTTAAATCAATTGAGCATGTAAAGAGATATACGACAACAGGCATGGGAACAGACCAAGGAAAATTATCAAATATGCATGCACTTGGAATTGTTGCTGAAACAGCTGGAGTTAAAATGGGTGAATTAGGAACCACTACATTTAGGCCGCCCTATACACCATTAACATTTGGTACCATTGCTGGAAGAAATGTAGGAGAGTTTTTTGATATTACCAGAAAAACACCAATTCATGATTGGCATGTTGAACATAAAGCAGAATTTGAAAACGTAGGTCAATGGAAGAGAGCTTGGTATTATCCTAAAGAAAATGAAAATATGCATCAAGCTGTTCAAAGAGAAGGTAAAGCAGCAAGAGATAGTGCTGGAATATTGGATGCATCTACGCTTGGAAAAATTGATATTCAAGGAACTGATGCTTCGGAATTTTTAAATAGAGTATATACCAATGCTTGGTCAAAATTAGAAATTGGCAAATGCAGATACGGACTTATGCTAAATGAAGATGGTATGGTCTATGATGATGGTGTTACGACTAGATTAGGAGAAAATCATTATATAATGACTACTACTACTGGAGGTGCAGCTAATGTACTTTCAAAATTAGAAGATTATCTACAAACAGAGTGGCCTGAACTAGATGTTTATTTAACCTCAGTTACTGATCATTATGCAACGGTAAGTATCTCTGGACCTAACTCTAAAAAAATTATTTCTAAATTAATTCCAGAATTATATTTATCAGATAATAAATTTCCACATATGTCCTTTAAAAATGTGATGATTGGTAAAATTAAATGCAGAGTTATGAGAATTAGTTTCACAGGAGAGCTTAGTTATGAAATTAATGTACAATCTAGCTATGGTAAATCTGTTTGGGAAAAATGCTTTGAGGCTGGTAAAGAATTTAATATTACTCCTTATGGCACTGAAACAATGCACTTACTTAGAGCTGAAAAAGGATTTATCATAGCTGGACAAGATACAGACGGAACAATGACGCCTGTAGATCTCCAAATGAATTGGATAATAAGTAAAAAGAAATATGATTTTATCGGTAAAAGATCTTTATATAGAAGTGATACAATTAGAGAAGATAGAAAACAACTAGTTGGATTGTTAACTGATGATCCTAACGAAGTATTAGAAGAAGGTGCTCAAATTGTATCAGAAGCAAACAAAAAACCTATTGAGATGTTAGGTCATATTACTTCAAGTTATTTTAGCCCAAATTTAAATAAATCAATTGCTTTAGCAGTTGTAATAAGTGGTAAAAAATTAAAAGGTCAAAAAATGTTTGTACCAATGAAAAATAAAACAATTAGTGTAACAATTACAGATTCTGTGTTTTTAGATAAAGAAAATAAGAGGTTAAATGTTTAATTATAATTCTCCAATTAATGATAAAAAAGAATACTCTGATTTAATAATGTCAGAAATTGAGCCTATAATTAAAATAAATCTAAGGTGTAAGAAAAGAGATTTTTTAACTAAAATTGGTAAATCTTTGTCAATTATACCGCCTACAGAAGCTAATACTTCGTCAGGAAATGATAATCTAATTATTATTTGGTTAAGTCCAGATGAGTGGATGATTTACTCAAATAATAAAATTAATTCTGGAAATGATGATTACAAACTTGAAGATGATTTGTTCAACGAAATTTCAAAAATGAACTATGGATCTGTAACAAACATAACCGATCAATGGGTAATGATTAATTTAAAAGGTGATAAAGTTTATGAATTATTATCAGCAGGATGTCCATTTAATTTTAATAATTTTAAAAACACAAAAGGTGCAGTAACCCAGACATTAATTAATCATATTGATGTAATAATTCACAATAAAAATATAAATGATTTAAATTTATTTGTTAGAAGATCTTTTTCAAATCATCTATGGTCGTGGATGAACGACAGCGCTAGATTTCTCTAATCTTGTTTTAAAATAATAGATGATAATTAAAAAATACGATATTGAGAAAAACCAGTTAATTCCAACCCATATCCAAAAGAAAGTGTTAAAACTCGCACTAATATATTTTGCTATATAAAATACCACTATAGGGTTCAGTACATTTCTAAAAAAGTTAGAAATCATAGCGTTTTCAGATTTTTTTAAGGCCATAAAAAAACCATTTGAAAGAAAAAAGACTGGATAAGCGGGCAAAACAAAAGCAGATATTTTTAAATATCTTTTTCCATACTCTATTACTTCAGGATCATTAGAGAAGATACTTGTAATAATGTTTGCAGATATAAAAACAATTATTCCAGAAACAACCATTATAATGAAAGCGTATTTTATTGCTGTAAAATAAGTTTCCTTTATTCTATTAAAATTTTTGGCACCATAGTTCTGTGATATTATTGATATAATTGCAGTATTAATGCCCAAAATAGGAAGAAGTACTACCTGCTCAATTCTAGTTCCTGCACCATAACCTGCTACAGCATATTCACCAGACTGCCCGACATAAGTAAAAATAATAACCGCTGCAAATGCATAACCGCAAATTGATACAGTTATTGGCATAGATTGAAAAAAAATATTTTTAAAAAATAAAAATTTAGGTATTAAATATTCTTTAGTTATCTCTTTAACTCTATTATTTTTTAAAACTTTAACTAATATGATAATCAATGTTACTGATTGTGCAATTATAGTTGCAATGGCTATACCTTTTACGCCCATGGCTGGTATAAAAAGAAAACCAAAGATTAAAATGGGGTTTAAAATAATATTAAGAAAGAATGACAAAATTAAAACATTTCTATAAGTTTTAGTATCACCTTCTGCATGTAAAAGAGAGTTTAAGGCTACAACCAAAATAAAAATAATAGATCCGGAATAAATAATATCGGTATATTCAAGTCCTAAAAAAGTAACTTCTTTAGTTGACCCCATCAAAGAAAATACTTTTTCTGAATAACTTAATCCTAAGTAAGTAATAACAATAGAGACTATAATTCCATAAAAAATTATATGTATAAAATAGTTTAGTGTTTTATTCATATCATTCTCACCAATGCTATTACCAATTAACGATGTTCCAGCCACAGTAACACCGATTGATGTAGCTATTATTATAAAATAAATGGGAAATGATTTACTTAATGCTGATAATGCTTCGGGAGATATTTTGCCGGCAAAAAAAGTGTCTACAATATTATAAAGTGTTTGAAAAAGAGTTCCTACCATAGCAGGTACAGCAAGTTTTCTAACTAACTTTGGAACATTATCCTTTAATAAATTCATATTTTAAAATTCTTTTTGGAATGTGTGCTTTTTTCTAAGTTTTTTTGCAAGATTTATTTGTTTTTGCCGCATTCTAAATCTTTCTTTTTGAGAAATTGTTAAACTATCGTGACAATTCGGACATGAAACTCCTTCTTCATATTTTTTAGATTCTTTATCTTTATTTGATATTGGTTTTCTACAACCACTACACATTGAAAAATTTCCAGGAACTAATCCGTGTTTTATAGAGATTCTGTTATCAAAAACGAAACATTCGTCTCTCCATAATGTTTTATTTTTTTTTATTTTCTTAAAATAATTTATAATTCCACCTTTTAATTGATATACGTTTTTAAAACCTTTTTTTTCTAGGTAAATACTAGCTTTTTCACATCTTACTCCACTAGTGCAAAACATTGCTATATCTTTACCTTTATCTAAATTTTTTAGATACCTAGGAAATTCTCTAAAATTATTAACTTGAGGATTTATAGCTCCTTTAAATGTGCCAACTTTATATTCGAATGCTTTTCGTACATCTAATAAAAAAGTATTTTTGTTATTAATTAATTTATTCCATCCTGTAGGCTCAACATGATTTTTTAATTTCCTTTTTAAAACTTTAATACCAATAGGTACAACTTCTTTTTTGATTTTAACTTTAACTCTATGAAAAGGTTGAAATTTACATTTAGACAAATTTAGGCTATCAAAATTACCAAATCTAAAAGTTTTCTTTATTTGATTCATTGCTAAATCTAATTTTTTTTTCTTAGCAGATATGGTTCCATTAATACCTTCAGTGGAAAGAATTATTGTTCCTCTTATAGAATTATTAATAAAATAATTTTGTATGTATTTTTTATTTTTTTTTATATTGATTGTTTTTTTAAACTTATAAAATCCTGAAATGTAAAACATTACAACTTTATACAAATAGTAAGACCATCTCCGACCGGGATAATTAAGTTTTCTGTTCTTTTATCACTATTAACATAAGAATTAAATTCTCTAATATTTAAAGCTAAATTATCCTGACTTTTTTCATCTATGACTTCACCGTGCCATAGAACATTATCAATTATGATTAAACCATTTGTATCAACTAAATCTAAAGATTGATTATAATAATTTTTATAATTTTCTTTATCTGCATCGATAAAGATAAGGTCAAATTTTTGATTTTGGTGTTTTAAATCATTTAAACTATCTAAAGCAGGTCTAATGATTGTTTTAATTTTATTTTCTTGATTAGCTTTTTTAAAGAAATTAACTGCAATTTTACTTGTTTCTTCATTTTTATCTAGTGCAAGCAACTTTCCATCGTCAGGCAAGGCTAATGACATAGTTAATGCACTTAAACCTGTAAAAGTACCTATTTCTAAAATTTTTCTTACTTTAGAAGTTTTAATAATTAGATGTAAAAAATGACATTGCGAGATAGCAATTTGATTTCTTTTAATATCTCCTAAGCTTTCATTATAAGAAATTATTTCTTTTTGAACTGGATTCAGTTCTAATGAATGATTATTAATATATTTTTCAATTTCTTCATTGATAGCAAGATTTGAACCCATTTTTATTTAAGTTTCTTTTTTAAAATCTCATTTACTAATTGTGGATTTGCTTTACCACTTGAAACTTTCATTGCCTGACCAACAAAGAAACCAAATAATTTTTCTTTTCCTGATTTATATTCTTTAACCTTATCTTGATTATCGTTAATTACTTTATCAATTAATTTTTCTAATTCCATTGGATCACTTTGTTGTTTAAGACCTTTTTCTTCAATGATTGTTTGTGGGTCTTTGTCTCGTTCTGTCATTATCTCAAAAACTGATTTTGCAATCTTGCCTGAAATTGTGCCATTTTTAATTAAATTAATCAATTTAGAGAGGTTTTTTGCGGTAATTGGGCTTTGAGAGATTTCCAAATTTTTTTCATTTAATAAGGCAAATAATTCACCTGTTATCCAGTTTGTTGAAAGTTTAACATCTGATTTCTCAATAACTTCTTCAAAATATTTAGAAGTTTCGATATCAGATACTAATATAGTAGCTTCGTAAGATGATAATTTAAATTTTTCTATAAACCTTTTTTTCTTTTCATCTGGTAATTCTGGAATATTTTTTTTTAAATCATTAATAAATTTATCGCTAAGTTCTAGTGGTAAAAGATCTGGATCAGGAAAATATCTATAGTCATGAGCATCTTCTTTTGATCTCATTGACCTTGTTTCATTTTTTTTAATATCAAATAGTCTGGTTTCTTGATCAATCGTTCCACCATCCTCTATAATATCAACTTGTCTGTTCGCCTCATAATCAATTGCCATTTGCATGAATTTAATTGAGTTAACATTTTTAATTTCACATCTTGTGCCAAATCCTTTTTGACCTTTTTTTCTTACAGAAACATTTACATCAGCTCTTAAAGATCCCTCTTGCATATTGCCGTCACAAGTACCTAAATACCTCATGATAGATCTTAGTTTTTTTACATAAGCGTTTACCTCCTCTAGAGATCTTAAATCTGGTTTACTTACTATTTCCATTAATGCCACACCAGATCTATTTAAATCAACAAGTGTGTTCTGTGGGTCCATATCATGTATACTTTTTCCAGCATCTTGTTCTAGATGAAGTCTTTCAATTCCAACTATTTTTTCACCAGTTGGTAAATCTAAAGTGATTGAGCCCTCTCCTACTATAGGATTTTTATATTGAGATATTTGATAGCCTTGTGGTAGATCAGCATAAAAATAATTTTTTCGATCAAAAATAGATCTTTTATTTATTTTTGCATTTAATCCTATTCCAGTTTTTATAGCTTGTTTTATGCAAAATTCATTTATTACTGGTAACATTCCTGGAAATGCAGCATCCACCAAACTTACTTGAGTATTTGGTTCAGCACCAAACTTAGTTGGTGAACTAGAAAAAAGTTTTGACTCTGATAAAACCTGGGCATGAACTTCTAGGCCAATAATTACTTCATACTCATTATTGTTTCTTTTTATTAAATATTCAGATTGATTTTTTGCCATTACATCCACCAATCCTTTATTTCATTTTTAAAATCAATTTGTTCTTCCATAGAATATGCAATGTTAAGAATATTTTGTTCATCAAAAGCTTTTCCAATTATTTGAAGTCCTAAAGGATATCCTTTTGAATCAAGTCCAGCAGGTATTGATATTGCTGGTAATCCAGCAAGATTAATAGGGACGGTAAATATGTCATTTAAATACATCGATACTGGATCGTTTGTTTTTTCACCTATTTTAAATGCAGAACTTGGAGTCGAGGGTGTTAGGATTGCATCAACTTTTTTATAGACTTCATCAAAGTCATTTTTTATTAATTTTCTTACTTTTTGAGCTTTCAAATAATATGCATCATAATAACCTGAAGAAAGTACATAAGTGCCGATCATAATTCTTCTTTTTACTTCATTACCAAAACCCTCTGATCTTGTTTTCTCATACATTTCGATTAAGTTTTCACCTTTAGATCTAAATCCGTATTTTACACCATCATATCTAGCTAAATTGGATGATGCTTCAGCTGGAGCAACTATATAATAAGTAGGTAAAGCATAATTTGTATTAGGTAATGAAATATCAATTATTTCAGCGCCAGATTCTTTAATTATATCTATTCCTTTTTGCCAGAGACCCTCAATTTCTTTTGGCATATCATCCACTCTGTATTCTTTAGGTATTCCGATTTTTTTTCCTTTAATTGAATTATTTAAATCATTTAAATAATTACGTCTCTTGAAATCTACCGATGTAGAATCTTTATAATCATATGAACTCATCACTTCAAACAATAAAGAACAATCTTTAACATCCCTAGTCATAGGTCCTGCTTGATCTAACGATGAAGCAAAAGCAACAATTCCATATCTTGAACAACTTCCATAGGTTGGCTTAAGTCCTACTGTACCAGTGAATGAAGCTGGTTGACGAATTGAACCTCCAGTATCAGTACCAATAGTTATTGGTGTTAGTTTTGCAGCTAATGCGGATGCTGAACCACCAGAGGATCCTCCAGGAACTAGATCTTCTCCTACTGGATTTTGAACATTCCCAAAAAAACTTGTTTCATTTGATGATCCCATTGCAAACTCATCACAATTAAGTTTGCCTAGAAGAATAGCTCCAGCATTCCAAAGATTTTCAGTAACTGTTGACTCGTACGTTGGAATAAAATTACCTAATATTTTGCTTCCAGCTGTAGTTCTTAAATTTTTGGTACAAAATAAATCTTTAACTGCCATTGGTATACCAGACAGTTTTTTTTCATAATTTGGATTTTTGTCAAAATTATCAGCTTTTTTTAAAGCATTTTCAAAATCTTCAGTAATATATGTATTTAATTTTTTTGATTTTTCAGATCTATCTACATAAGCAGTTGTTACCTCTTTAGAAGAAATTTCTTTTTTTTTGATTTTATTTGCTAATTCAACAAGTGTTAGTTCAATAATATCCGACATTATTCAACAACCTTTGGCACAACAAAAAAATCCTTACTTTCTTCAGGCGAATTTTTCAAAATTTGATCTCTTATATTAGTAGATTTTATTTCATCTTTTCTAAGTTGAAGTGTAGTTTCTGCGATTGAGGATAAAGGTTCAACTTGTTGAGTTTCTAATTCGTTTAATTTCTCTATAAATGAAAATATTGAATTAAGATCGGCTTCTAATTTCTTTGCTTTTTCATCATCTATAGAAATTCTAGATAATTTTGATATATGTTTTACTGTTTTAAGATCTATTCCCATATGATAGCTAGATAAATTGCAAACTACCACTTAATATAGAAAATACAATATGATCACAATTAAAGAGTTAAAGTTAAAAATTAATAAAAATTCAAGATTAATAGGTTTAGATTTGGGCTCTAAAAGAGTTGGTGTATCAATTTGTGATGAAAAAAAATTAATTGCGACTCCTTTAAAAACAATAAATTTATTAGGTTTATCTAGTTTAATTTTGGAGCTTAAAGCAATAATCAACAAATATAGAATTGAAGGAATAATTGTAGGATATCCTTTAAATATGGATGGATCTACTGGCTCTTCCTCACAATCTATAAAGGATAAAGTTATTAACATATCAAAAGAAATTCATATTCCTATTTGCCTTTGGGATGAAAGACTTTCAACAGTAGGTGTATTTAACATCTCCAGTCAACTTGATGTAAATATTAGCAGAAGAACTAAAAAAATAGATGAAAATGCAGCCGCATTTATACTTCAAGGTGCAATTGACTATATTAACAATTAACGCTTGCCTTAATACCGTTAAACAGCTATAGAGTTGCTTTTAATGGCATCTACATCAAAGAAAGCTATTAAAGTTTCCCAAAAACATTTATTAGGTATCCAGGATTTATCAATTTCTGATATTAACCAAATACTTTCAGAAGCAAAAAAATTTATTTCATTAAATAAAAGTAAAAATAAAAAAATAAATATTCTTAGAGGTAAAACACAAATTAACCTTTTCTTCGAGCCATCAACTAGAACTCAAAGCTCTTTTGAACTTGCAGGAAAAAGGCTTGGTGCAGATGTAATGTCAATGAATATAACGAACTCTGCAATAAAAAAAGGAGAGACATTAATAGATACAGCCATGACACTTAATGCCATGCATCCAGATATAATTGTTATTAGGCATCAAGACTCTGGTGCATGCAATTTATTATCACAAAAAGTTAATTGTGCAGTCCTAAATGCTGGGGATGGAAGAAGAGAACACCCTACTCAAGCACTGTTAGATGCATTAACAATTATTGATAGAAAAAAAAAGATCGAAGGGTTAAAAATTGCAATATGTGGAGACATACTTCATTCAAGAGTTGCTAGATCAAATATATATTTACTTAATATGCTGGGAGCAGAAGTTAATATAGTTGCTCCTTCAAATTTAATGCCTAAAGATATAGAAAAACTTGGTGTGAACACTTTTTCAGATATGAAAAAAGGATTAAAAGATTGTGATATTGTAATGATGTTAAGATTACAAAATGAAAGGATGACAAGTTCTTTTCTTTCATCAAATAGAGAATATTATGAATATTATGGTTTAACACCAGATAAATTAAACCATGCTAAAAATAATGCCTTAATAATGCATCCCGGTCCAATGAATAGAGGAATTGAAATAGATACTAAATTAGCTGATGACATGAATAGAAGTTTAATTAAAGAACAAGTAGAACTTGGAGTGGCTGTAAGGATGGCTTGTTTAAAAATATTTTGTGAATAATGAAAAAAAAATATTTTCTTAACGCAAATATAATAGATCCTAAAAATTCAATAGAGGAAATTGGAGGTTTAATTATTGGAGAAACTGGAAAAATTGAGGCTGTAGGTAAAAAAGTAAATGAAAACAATATACCTGCCAGAGAAAAATATATTGATCTTAAAGAAAAATATATTTTTCCAGGATTAGTTGATATGAGGGTATTTGTAGGTGAGCCTGGATATGAATATAAAGAAAATTTTAAAACACTAAGTACCGCAGCCCTTGCAGGAGGTGTAACTTCTGTTGTTACAATGCCAAATACAAGTCCTGTTATCGATAACGTTTCAATAGTCGATTTTTTAAAAAGAAGAGGTAGAGATAAATCTAAAATAAATATATTTCCTACAGCTTCTTTAACAAAAAATTTAGAGGGAACCAATATGACAGAATTTGGCTTGTTACAAAAAAAAGGGATCGTAGCATTTACTGATGGTACAAAAACAATACAAAATACAAGATTAATGTCTCGAATTATAAGATCTGCTTATGACTTAGATTGTCTAGTTATGCAGCATGCTGAAGATTATGAACTTTCTAAAGATGGTATGGTAAATGATGGAATAATTGCTACTAAATTAGGGTTACAAGGAATACCCGATATAGCTGAAAAAATAATTATTGAGAGAGATTTATCTTTGCTTGAAGATTATAATTGTAGATATCATATATCGCAAATTTCATCTTCAAAATCTATAGATTTAATTAATCAAAGAAAACAAAGAGTTAATTTTACTACAGGTGTCTCAATAAATAATCTTTCTCTAAATGAAAATGATATTGGTGATTTCAAAACCTTTTTAAAATTATCTCCTCCTCTTAGAACTGAGGATGATAGAATTTCATTAATTAAAGGGATAAATAATAATTTAATTGATGTAATTGTCTCTGATCATAAACCTGAAGATGAAGAACAAAAAAGATTAACTTTTTCACAAGCAACAACTGGAGCATCCGGAATTGAAACATTTTTATCTTTAGCTCTAGAATTATTTCATAATGGTTCGATTAAATTAAGCAAATTAATTTCATTAATAACAAGCAATCCAGCAAAAATATTAAACATAGATAAAGGAACCTTATCAATAGGTACTGATGCTGATTTTTCCATAGTTGATCTATACAAACCTTTGATAGTAAAAAAAGAAAAAATGAAATCTAAATCTAAAAATACATGTATTGAAGATAAAAAGCTTCAAGGCATAGTAACAAATACCTTTGTTAAAGGTGAAGAATTGTTTAAAATTTAAAAATGGAACTTTTTATTGTTGTTTCTATTTCTTATCTAATGGGATCTATACCATTTGGATATATATTTACAAAAATATTCCTAAAAAAAGATATTAGAGATATTGGCTCTGGCAATATAGGAACAACAAACGTTTTAAGAACTGGAAATAAATTCATTGGATATTCAACACTTATGCTTGATATATTAAAAGCCGTTATACCTGTTTTATTTACAAAATTTTATTTATCAGATTATATATTTATTTCTGCATTATCGGTTTTTATAGGACATGTCTTTCCTATTTGGTTAAAATTTAAAGGTGGAAAAGGCGTTGCTACTTATGTGGGAATATTATTTTGTATAAACTATTTATTTGGATTTATATTTGTTTGCTGTTGGTTAATTATTTTTTTTATTACTAAATATTCATCACTATCTTCTATTTTAGCAAGTATAAGCGTTCCTGTGTATATATTTTTTTTTGACAACTTTTCAAACAAATATTTTTATATAATAATGTTTATTTTAATATTTTATAATCACAGAGAAAATATAATACGACTTATAAATCAAGAAGAATCTAAGACGAAAATTAATTAATTTGACTATCTAGATCTTTTATGTAGTTTCACAAATTATGAATTTGGTAATCGTTGAAAGTCCCGCAAAAGCAAAAACTATAAATAAATATTTAGGTAAAGATTACACTGTTCTTGCAAGTTATGGTCATATTAGAGATTTACCATCAAAAAATGGTTCGGTAGATCCAGAAAATAATTTTAAAATGATTTGGGAAATAGATAATTTCTCCAAAAAATATCTAGACGAAATAACTGATGTAGCAAAAGACTCCTCAAAAATAATATTAGCAACTGACCCTGATAGAGAAGGTGAAGCTATAGCTTGGCATGTAAAAGAGTTTTTGAATGAGAAAAAATTATTAAAAGATAAAATAATTGAACGTGTTGTCTTTAATGAAATTACCAAAAATGCTGTAACAAATGGTATTGGGAATCCACGACAAATAGAGCCTCACCTTGTTGATTCATATATGGCAAGAAGAGCTTTAGATTACCTTGTAGGTTTTAATATTTCACCAATATTATGGACAAAATTACCTGGTTCTAAATCTGCAGGTAGAGTTCAATCAGTGGCATTAAGATTATTAACTGAAAGAGAACATGAAATTGAAAATTTTAAACCAGAAGAATTTTGGTCATTAAATATAAAAATTAAAACTATTAACGATAAAATTTTGAATGCAAACGTTTTTCAAATTGATGGCAAAAAAATTGAAAAATTTTCTTTTAGAAATAAAAATGATGTTAACAATTCTTTAGTAAAAATTAAAACAAAAAAACACAGTATTATAGATATTTCTTCTAAAGTTCTTACAAAAAATCCTTCAGGTCCTTTTACTACATCAACACTGCAGCAATCATCATTTGGAAAATTAGGCTTTGGTGCGTCAAGAACAATGCAAATTGCCCAGAAACTTTATCAGGGTATTGATATTGAAGGAGATGCGATTGGACTTATTACATATATGAGAACAGATGGCACTAATATCTCTAATGAAGCAGTAGAATTATTTCGATCATATATAAAAGAAAAATTTGGAAACGATTATTTACCTGATCACTCATTAAATTATTCTGGAAAAAAAGCAAAAAATGCTCAAGAAGCTCATGAAGCAATACGACCTACTGATATTAAAAGATCTCCAGAAAATATTAAAAAATATTTAAGTACAGATCAATATAAACTTTATAATTTAATATGGTCTAAAGCTCTATCGTCACAAATGAAACCTACAAAATTTAATAGAAGCACAATTACAATTGCATCTGATGATAATTTAAATATTTTTAAAGCATCTGGATCTGTTATTAAATTTGATGGTTTTTTAAAACTTTATAACAATGACAAAAAAGACGCGAATGAAGGTACCTTGCCTCAAGTTTTAAAAGGACCAGTTAAAATTGAAGAATTTATTGATGAACAGCATTTTACTCAACCTCCATCAAAATACTCCGAGGCTAGCTTGGTAAAAAAATTAGAAGAGCTGGGTATTGGTCGACCATCAACTTATGCAAGCATAATTTCAGTAATTACAAACAGAGGGTATGCAGAAATTATAAATAAAAGATTTTTTCCAACAGATAGGGGAAAATTAATTTCAGCTTTTTTAGAAAAATTATTTTCCAAATATGTCGATTATGAATTTACTGCAAAGCTTGAGGACCAATTAGACAATATTACTTCCGGAAAAGAGGATTGGATAAAAGTTTTAGATGAATTTTGGAAAGATTTTAATAAAAATGTTTCTTTAGTCAAAGAAAAACGAACGAGAGAAGTTTTAGATTTATTAAATGAAAGTTTAGGAGATCTTGTTTTTGAAGTTGATGAAAATGACCAGATAGATAGAAAATGTAAACTTTGCAATAATGGACAATTAAGTTTAAAAAACAGTTTCAGAGGAGGTGCTTTTATTGGTTGTTCAAATTATCCTAACTGTAAATTTACCAGACCATTATCAAAATCTAAAGCAGCTCAACAAATAAACTTAGCAGAGCCTAAAATGCTAGGAAAAAATAATGAAGGAAAACCTATTTTTCTAAAAAATGGTAGATTTGGGCCTTATTTACAATTTGAAATAGCCTCTAATACAAATCAAAAAAAAGAAAAAAAGATAAAAAGAAAATCAAATAAAGATGAGAAAGATAATATTAAAAACATTTCAATACCAAAAGGAATTTCGTTAAAAACTATTGATTTAGATAAAGCTAAGTATTTATGCTCGTTACCAATAAACATTGGTATATATCCTGAAAATGGAAAAGAGATAACATTAAATTCTGGAAGATTTGGCCCATATCTTAAATGTGAAAATAAATCTGCAAGATTAGAGAATGTTGAGGAAATATTTTCAATAGGTCTTGATAAAGCTATTATACTTTTAGCAGAAGCTAAAGTTGGAAGAATCTCTTCTTTACTAATAAAAGTTCTCGGAGAACATCCTGATGATAAAAAGCTAGTAAAAATCTTGAAAGGTCAATATGGACCATACATAAAATATAAATCTTTGAATGTTACAATACCTGAAGAAAAAGATCCTGAGGAATTAACAATGGAAGAGGCATTAATACTGATTGAGAAAAGAAAAAAATACTATAAAAGTAAAAAAACAAACAAAGGAGTGCAAAAATGAAAAATTTACTATTAGGAATGATAGCTCTATTTATACTAGTTTCTTGTGAAACAATTTCAAACAATACAGAAGGTTTCAAAAATCCAAGACATGAATGTCCAGAATCTGGTGAAAAAAAATTATCTGATATATTTTGTAAAGAAAAAAAATAATTTAAATAAATAAAACAATGAATTTTGATTCTAAACTTAAAGAATTAAATATAGCCCTTCCTAATGCAGTTGATCCAATTGGATCGTATGTTGCAATAAAAACTGCAGGTAAACTATTGTATATATCTGGACAAATATCTATGAACGAAAATGGTGAATTAATAAAAGGTAAATTGGGGAAGGAATTAAATACAGAAGAAGGTTATAAAGCTGCAAAAAGATGTGCTCTAAATATAATCGCACAAGTCAAGAAAGTATGTGATAATGATCTGACAAAAATTAAATCTTGTATAAAGTTAACTGGTTTTGTCAATTCAACAGATGAATTCATTGAACAACCAAAAGTAATTAACGGAGCTTCAGATTTAATAACTTCAGTTTTTGGGGATAACGGAAAGCATACTAGAGCTGCAGTTAGTACAAATAGTTTGCCATTGGGTGTAGCAGTTGAAGTAGATGCTATTTTTGAATTAAATTAATTATCTACCTATACCAAAATAAATTATTTTATCTTTTTTCATTTTGCCTAGTGAATAAATATTTCTCATATCGTATAATGCAAAATTTTTCTTCCTCGAAAGGTTTTTAAAGTTTAAAGATTTAAAATCATTCCATTCTGTATGGAGAATAATCAAATCGCACAAGCTGCAAGCAGATATTATAGTGTTACAAAATTTAACATTTTTATTTTTTTTAAATTCTTTTTTTTCACCTGTCGGATCATAATAAGTGATCTTAGCGCCTTTTTTAGTCAAATAAGGTATCATTTTTAAACTAGAAGACTCTCTCATGTCATCTGTATTTGCTTTAAAAGTAACACCTAGGAAACAAATTTTTTTATTTTTAATTTTATTATTTAATATTTTAAAAACTCTACTTAAAAGTATATTTGATCTATTTTGATTAGATTTAATAACATTTTTAATTATTGATAAATCTGTTTTAAATTTTTTGCCAGTTTCCACAATAGCTCTGGTATCTTTTGGAAAACAAGAACCTGCATATCCTGGTCCTGCTCTCAAAAATCTACTTCCTATTCTATTATCTAAACCTATTCCAATTGCTACATCTTCAATATTAATATTTGTTTTTTCACATAAATTTGCAATTTCATTAATAAAAGTGATCTTAGTAGCCAAAAAGGCATTAGAGGAATATTTAATAAGTTCTGCCGCTCTTCTCGTAGTATTAAAATATTTAGCTCCTTTTGAAATTAAAGGTGAATAAAGAGATTTTAAAATTTTATTAGATTTTTTATTAGATGTACCTATAACAATTCTATCAGGATAAATAAAATCTCTTATAGCCTCACCTTCTCTTAAAAATTCAGGGTTTGAAACTATGGAAAACTTTTTTATTGATATTTTTTTTAAAATTATTTTTTCTATTTTATCGCAAGTGGTAACAGGAACTGTTGATTTTATTACAATAATTTTAAATGATCTAATATATTTTCTTATCTCTTTAGAAACATCATATACTTGAGTAAGATCAGCAGCATTACTATTTTTCTTTGCTGGTGTTCCAACGCTGATAAAAATTATATCAGATTTTCTTACAGCGCTTTCCAAATCATTTGTAAAATTTAATTTTTTAGTTTTATAATTTTTTACAACTAATTCTTTTAATCCTGGTTCATAAATAGGGATTATTCCATTTTTTAAATCAAAGATTTTATCTTTCTCTTTATCAACGCAAATCACATTATTTCCTAAGTCAGAAAAACAAGCGCCACTAACCAAACCAACATAGCCTGTACCTATTACACAGATCTTCATATTTTTGAGATCTCCAAAGATGAATTAATATATCCCTGCATTGTACCGCAGTCTAAATATTTACCATCAAAGTTATGAGCAATAAATTTATCACCTTCATAAATTAATTTTCTAATTGAGTCAGTTATATGAATTTCTCCACCTTTACCTTTTTTTTGATATTTTAATTTACTAAATATTTTTTTTGGTAAAATATACCTTCCGATGACAGCTCTATTTGAAGAAGCGGACTGAATATGCGGCTTCTCTATTACGTCCTTAATATAAAAATTGTTTTTACTAATTTTTGATCTTATAGAAAAAATTCCCCATCTATCAACTGTATTTTTGTTTACTTTCATGCAAGCCATAACTGAACATTTATTTCTTTTAAAAATTTTAATCATAGCTTTAGAGCAATTTTTATTAATAATTAAATCATCTGGTAAAAGCATTAAAAAATATTTATCTTTTATAAATTTTTTTGCTTTTAAAACAGCATCACCAGTGCCCATAGGTTTATTTTGATAAACAAATTTTATCATTTTTTTGTGTTTCAATATTTTTTTATACGCAATAATAATTCTCTTATCTTTTTTCTTTTTAATCATTTTTTTAAATAAACTATCATTATAAAAATATTTTTTTATTATTTGTTTTTTTTTGGAAATAATAAAGATTATTTCTTTAATTCCTGCATCGATACATTCATCCACAATATATTCAATGCTAGGTTTACCGTTAATAGGCAAAAGCTCCTTAGCAAAAACACTAGTAAGAGGTAATAATCTAGTACCTAATCCTGCAAGTGGAATTATAGCTTGTCTTATCATTAAAAATTTTTTAATTATTAATTTGAAGTACCATAAATGAAAATTATTAAAAGCATTAATCAACTAAATAAAGAAGTTAATTTTAAGGCAAACATTGGATTTGTTCCTACAATGGGTGATCTTCATGATGGGCATTTTTCATTAATCGAATCTTCAAAAAAAAAATGTAATAAAACAATTGTAAGTATTTTTATTAACCCTTCCCAATTTAATAAAAAATGTGATTACGAAGAATATCCAAGAAATATAACTAATGACATAAAAATTCTAAAAAAGTTGAAAGTAGACTTTTTGTTCTTACCAAAAAAAAAAGAAATTTATGAAAATAAACGCAGCTTGAAATTAAAATTGAATATAAAAGATAAAGTATTATGCGCTAAATATAGAAAAGGACATTTTGAAGGCGTGTTAGGTGTTATTAACAAATTTTTAAATATTGTAAAGGCCAAATACATTTTTTTAGGAAAGAAAGATTTTCAACAACTATACTTGATCAATAAATTAATCAAAAAAAAATTTAATACCAAAATTATATCATGTAAAACTGTACGTAATAAAAAAATGGTTGCGCTATCTTCTAGGAATCAGTTATTAAATGATAATGATTTATATATATCCTCTAAAATAGCAAAACTATTAATTAAGTTTAAAAAGAAATTAAACAAAAATTTTAATAATGAAAATCAAACTAAAAAAATTAAAATTGAAATAAATAAATTTAAAAATATTAAATTAGAATATTTAGAAATTAGAAATAAGTTTAATCTATCAAAAAAAATAAATAAACATAATTTTAAAATATTTATCGCCTACTACAACAGAAATGTAAGATTAATAGATAATTATTAATTACCGTAAAATAAAATATGCTACTCCCAAAAAAGATAAAAAACCAATAACATCGGTTATTGTTGTTACAAAGACACTTGAAGCAATAGCAGGATCTATATTTATTTTTTTGAGTGATACAGGAACTAGAATGCCAAATAAGCCTGCTACTATCATATTGAATACCATTCCTATAGAAATAATTAAAGATAATTGGATATTATTAAACCAAAGTTGAACAACAAATGCACTGATAATTGCAAAAATTACTCCATTTAAAATTCCAATACTGAATTCTTTTATAACATTTTGTGATAAATTATTTCTGGTTAAATCATTTGTTGCTAATGTTCTAATTGTTATTGCTAAAGTTTGCATTCCTGCATTTCCACCCATAGAAGCTACTATTGGCATCAAAAAAGCTAATGCAACCATTTGTTCAATTGTTGCTTCAAACATACTTATCACCCATGTAGCTATAAATGCAGTAAATAGGTTTAATAGCAACCAATTAAATCTTCTTTTTGTTTTAATAAAAATACCATCAGTAATTTTTTCGTCTCCAACACCAGCCAACCTTAAAGTATCTTCTTCGCCTTCTTCTTTTAATACTGTAAGAATATCGTCACTGGTAATCATTCCTACCAGTTTATTATTTTTTTCAACTACGCACGCAGAATTTAAATTATAATTTTCAAATAAGCGACTCACCTCCTCTTTATCCATATCAACTGGAATAAAAAATTGCGTTTCTGACATTATAGAAATCATTTTAGCTTCTCTTGGTGTTCTAAGGACTTTTGATGAAGGAACTGTACCAATAGGTTTAAATTCGTTATCTACAATATATATTTCTAAAAATTCATTTGGCAAATCCTTATTTTCTCTTAAATAATCAATAGTTTGTCCAACAGACCAATTGCTAGGAATTGCTGTAAACTCTCTTTGCATTATTCTTGCAGCAGAGTCTTCTGGATAACTTAAACTTTCTAATAAAACAAACCTATCTTTTGGCGGCAAAGAAGTTAAAATATCATTTTTATTCTTTTCATCGATATTTTCTAATATTTTAATAGCATCATCTGATTCCAGATTTTTAAGAATATAAATTATTGAACTGGTTGAAAGATATTTAATGATTTCTGATTTAATTGACTCGTTTAATTCTACAAAAACTTCTGGGTCAATTTTAAAATTATTTAATTTAATTAAATTCTCTCTATTTGTTGAGTCTAAATGTTCAATTATATCAGCGGCATCAGCTGGATGCATTTCATTGAATGAATTTGTAATAAATACAGCATCATTGCTCGCAATTTTATCAGTGACAACTTTAATATATTCTTTATTAAATTCAAAGTTGACTTTTTTATCTTTTATTTTTTTTACAACAGTCATAAAATCTAAATTTTAATAAGGAACTATTAATACATAATTTATATAATACAATTCTTTAATGAATATAGAGATAAAAAAATCAGTAAAACCGATAGAATATACTAAAGCTATTAAGTATTTAGAAAATAGAGTTATTGAGGTTAATAACAACAAATCAAAAGAATTGATTTGGTTTTTGGAACATCCATCAGTATATACGGCAGGATCTAGTTATAATAAGAGTGAAATTTTAGATAGTTCTATAAATCTGATCAAAACAAAACGGGGAGGTAAAATTACTTGGCATGGACCTGGTCAATTAGTTTGTTATTTTGTACTAAATTTAAATAATAGAAAAAGAGATATTAGAAAATTCATTAATATAATCGAAAATTCAATCATTAAAACTCTTAAAGAATATGAGATAGAATCTCAAAGCGATAGAGAAAATATTGGTATATGGGTTAAATCAAACAATAAAATAAAAAAAATTGCTGCTATTGGAATTAGAATAAAAAGATGGATTGCATACCATGGATTTTCTATAAATATTGATAACGATTTAAATAATTATAATAAAATAATTCCATGTGGAATTAAAGATAAAGAAGTGACAAACCTTAGATCTATTAAAAATCAAAATTACAATAATTTAAGCGAAAAAATATTAAATAATCTAATTAATAATTTAAAAATTTAAGTCTTTTTGCTTTTAATAATTTTTTAAAATAATCTGGTAGTAAGGCAGTATAAGTAAATTTTATTTCATTAATCATAAATCTAACTTGATAAGAATGAAGCATTAATTTTTTACCTAAAGATTTATTAATATTTTCAAATTTATATTTATTATCACCACAAATAGGATGCCCTATTGCGAAAAGTTGTTTTCTTAATTGATGTTTTCTGCCTGTTATAGGATTCATTTCAACAAGTGAACAATTAGAATTTTTATCTAATACTTTAAAAAATGTCTTTGTTTTTTCTAATATTTGCTTTTTACCTTCATATCTAACTAAATCATTATTCCAAACTCCAGTATATTTTTCAACTTCACCATGACATATTGCAAGATATGTTTTGTGAATTTTTCTTAATCTAAATAGCGAGGTAAGCAACTTTGCTGTATCTCTATTTTTTGCAATTAAAAAAACTCCTGAAGTTTCTTTATCTAATCTATGAACTGAAAAAGGTTTTGTATTTTCAAAAATTTTACTTTTTGCAAAAATATCTATCAAATTTTTTTTTGATTTAGTCCCTCCTTGAACAGAAATACCAGAATCTTTATTAACAACTACAAAATTATCATTATTATCAATAATTAAATTCTCATTATCTTTAATAATCTGATTTGTAGGTTGGTATTTAATTTTTTTTTTGAAGTTTTTTTCTTCGAATTTGAAATTAAAAAAATGAATTTCATCATTCAATTTTAATTTAACAGAACTTTTAACTTTCTTTTTATTTAATTTAATTTTTCCTTTACGGAAATTTTTTTCAAGTAAACTGTGTGGAACTTTTCCAATATTATTCCTTATCCATCTATCAATACGCATATTTATAGATGAAGAGTCTATTTTGAAAGACTTATTCATTAATTTTGTAATATATTTAGGCTGTGGTTATTTGCTTTTCTTCTTTATTTACTTTAGAGGTTACCTTCTTCTTTTTATCTATTTTTTTAGCCTCTACATCTCTATCTACAAATTCTATTACAGCCATTGGAGCATTATCACCATATCTAAATCCAGCTTTGATAATTCTTGTGTATCCACCATTTCTTTTTTGATATCTCTTTGCAAGGTTTTTTTTAACTTTATTTGTAGTATTGATATTTTGTAACTTTGAAATCAATGCTTTTGTATTAATTAAGCTATTTTTTTTTCCTAAAGTAATTATTTTATCAGCTTGTGGTTTAAGAACTTTGGCTTTTGGTAAAGTTGTTGTAATTTGTTCATATTTGATAAGTGAATTAAGCATATTTTTAATTAATGCTTTTCTATGTTCAGATGTTCTGTTTAATTTTTTATAATCTAGTCTGTGTCTCATTAAATTGTTTCCTCGAGTTTTTTTGACAATTCAACAATATTGTCAGGTGGCCAATTTGGTATTTCCATTCCAAGATAAAGCGACATTCCATTTAAAACTTCTTTAATTTCATTTAATGATTTTCTTCCAAAATTTGGTGTACGAAGCATTTCACCTTCTGATTTTTGGACTAAATCACCAATATAAATTATATTATCGTTTTTTAGACAATTCATTGATCTAACGGAAAGTTCTAATTCATCAACTTTTCGTAATAAATTTCTATTAAATTCAGGTTCTGAAGGTTTTTCACGTACTATAACTTCTTGTGGTTCATCAAAATTAACAAACATGCCCAATTGATCTTGAAATATTCTAGCTGAGTATGCTACTGCATCTTCAGCTGAAATAGAGCCGTTAGTTTCAACTTCCATAGTTAATTTATCATAATCAAGGGCTTTACCTTCTCTTGCTGTGCTCACAGAATAAGAAACTTTTTTCACAGGGCTAAATAATGAATCTACAGGTATAAATCCTAATGGTGGTTCCTCAGGTTTGTTCATAACTGCTGCAATATATCCTTTACCATTTCCTACTGTCATTTCCATGTGAAAGTGTGTATTTTCATCAAGATTGCAAATTACTAAATCCGGATTTAATATTTCTATATCTGTGACAGCAGTAATGTGTGATGCTTTAATCTCACCTGGCCCTTTTGAATCTAATATTAATTTTTTTAATCCATCAGAAGAACTTTTTAAAGCTAGGGATTTAACATTTAACACAATATCAGTTACATCTTCTCTAACTCCTTTAATGGATGTGAATTCATGAAGAACTCCATCAATTTGAATACCGGTAACAGCAGTTCCTCTTATTGAAGATAATAATATTCTTCTTAAAGAATTTCCTAGGGTTAAACCATAACCTTTTTCCAAAGGCTCTGCTATAATTTTAGCATAAGATTTATCATTACTTAATTGAACATCAAGTTTAGGTGGTCTGATCATAGATTTCCAATTTTTTACATTTACGTCAGTAGTTTCCATTTATACTCTCCTTTTTTTTGGTGGTCTTGAACCATTATGCGGCATAGGTGTTGTATCTTTTATAGAAAGAATTTTAAATCCTCTAGATTGTAATGCTCTTAAAGCAGTTTCTCTTCCTGAGCCTGGACCTTTAATTTCAACTGATAAAATTTTCATACCTGCCTCTAAAGCTTTAACAGCAGCAGCATCAGCAGTTACTTGTGCAGCATAAGGCGTTGATTTTCTTGAACCTTTAAATCCTTTTTGGCCAGCAGAGGCCCATGATACAACATTACCATGTGTGTCAGCAATAGAAACAATAGTATTATTAAATGTTGATTGAACGTAAGCTATACCCGTTAAAATATTTTTTTTAGTTTTTTTTTTTTTAGAATAAGAACTTTTTTTTACAGGTTTTGTTTTCTCCTGAGATGGATCTTTATTATCAGTTTTGTCTTTTTTCATTACTTATTTTTTAAGTGGTGTTAGTTTTTTACCAGCGATAGCAATAGCTTTACCTTTTCTTGTTCTGGCATTACATCTTGTTCTTTGTCCTCTCGCAGGTAATTTTTTTCTATGTCTAGAACCTCTGTATGTTGCTAAATCAATTAATCTTTTTATATTTAAAGAGTTTTCTCTTCTTAAATCACCTTCAACAATAAAATTTTTGTCAATATACTCTCTGATTTTTAATATTTGTTCATCAGTTAATTCATTAACTCTTTTTGAATTAGGTATTTTCAGTGCATTACAAATCTGTTTTGAGAATTTAACTCCAATTCCAAAAATATAAGTTAAACCAACTTGCACAATTTTATTCTGCGGAATATTTACACCTGCTATACGGGCCATATTTATGTGATTAAAATTTAGCCTTTTATATAAGAAGTTAATTCAAAGTCAATGTCTTAAACTGTAAGAATTTGCTCAATTTTACTAGTAATTTCTTGAATTTTTTGACTACCATCTATTTCATGAAAATAGCTTTTTGTTGAATAAAAATCTAAAACTGGTTTTGTTTTATTCATATATTCATCATATCTTGTGATTATAGTTTCTTGATTGTCATCTTTTCTTTTTTTTAAATAACTTCTTCCACATTCATGGTTTTCAATTTCTTCTTTATTTAGATATTTATTAAAAGTTTTATTACAATTTTCACACGTAACTCTTCCTAAAATTCTTTTTTCTATAATATCTTTATTTACTTTTAAAAATAATATAAAATTTACAGATTGATTATCTGCATTAAGTATTATTTCTAAATTTTCAACTTGGTTAATATTTCGGGGATATCCATCAAATATAATTCTGTTTCTGAAGGAAGGATTTGTAATAACCTTTTTTAATAGTTTGTTAACAATATCATCAGTAACAAAATCTCCTTGCCCAATTATTTTTTCAATTTTATTCCCAATTTCTGTTTTGTTTTTAATTTCATTTCTCAAAAGATCACCAGTAGAAACTTGATAAAGATTAAATTTATCAATAATGTTTTTGGCCTGAGTGCCTTTCCCTGCTCCTGGTGGACCAAACAGAATTATATTCACTATCTATCTTCCAAATTTTGTTTTTTTGATTAATTGTTCATACTGAGAACTCATTAATCTTGTTTGAACTTGCGTTACTGTATCGATTGCTACTACAACAACAATTAGTATTGAAGTTCCTCCTAAATAAAAAGGAATTGGATAATTTGCAATCAAAAATTCAGGCATTAAACATACAAGAGTTAAATATAAAGCTCCTATTGTTGTTAACTTGGTTAAAATATTATCTATATATATTGCTGTGCTTTCGCCTGGTCTTATACCTGGAATAAATCCACCATACTTTCTTAAATTTTCCGCTGTTTCATTTGGATTAAAAGTAATTGATGTATAAAAAAAAGTAAAAAAAATTATTCCAGATGCATAAAGTAACATATAAAGGGGTTGTCCTTGCGAAAAATAAGATGTGATATTTAAGAATATTTCATTTTGTGAAATATTAAAATTTGAAAAAGTAATTGGAAGTAATAATAATGCTGAAGCAAAAATTGCTGGTATAACGCCTGCTGAATTAATTTTTAATGGTAGATGAGAAGAGTCACCACCATATATTTTATTTCCCATTTGTCTTTTTGGATAATTAATAAGAATTTTTCTTAGAGCACGCTCCATAAAAACTATAAACATTATTGTTGAAATCAATAAAATAAAAATTGCAATAATCATCAAAGTAGAAATAGCACCAGTTCTGCCAAGTTCAAAAGTTGTTACTAAAGCTCTTGGTATTTCGGCCACAATTCCTGAAAAAATAATTAAAGATATACCATTACCAATTCCTCTTTGGGTAATTTGTTCACCTAGCCACATTAAAAATATTGTTCCAGCAACGATTGTTGTTACTGTGGAAACTTTAAAAAATATTCCCGGATTTATTACTAAGTTTGCTGAAGATTCTAGTCCAACAGACAACCCATAACCTTGAATTGTGGCCAATAAAACTGTTCCATATCTTGTTATTTGTGTTATTTTTTGTCTTCCAATCTCTCCTTGGCTTTTTAAATTTTTAAAATAATCTGAAACTCCTGTTAAAAGTTGTACTATGATAGATGAAGAAATATATGGCATAATACCTAGGGCAAAAATAGCCATTCTTTTTATTGCTCCCCCTGCAAAAACATTAAACATTCCTAATAAACCTTTTTGATTTCCCTGCATCATAAGGTGAAGTTGTTCAGGGTCTATACCTGGCAAAGGAATAAAAGTTCCAAATCTATAAACTGCTAGAATGAATATTGTGAATAATATTCGATTTCTCAAATCGTTTGTCTGTGATGATTCACTCATAAAAGATTATATTTTGTTCTTAGGAGTTATTGATCCACCAATCTTTTCTAATTTTTTCTGAGCTGATTTTGAAAAATAATCAGCATTAATATCTATTTTGTCTTTTAGTTCCCCAAACCCTAAAATTTTTATTTTTTGATAACATTTATTAACAACATTTGCATTTTTTAATAAATCTATATCAATTTTTGATCCTGAATTTATTTTTTTTGAATCCAAAAGACTTTGAATTTTACCTAAATTAATTATTGCAATTTTATCTTTTTTTAATAATTTAAATCCTCTTTTTGGCAATCTTCTAAATAGGGGCATTTGTCCACCTTCAAAACCCTTTATTGCTACTCCAGATCTAGATTTTTGGCCTTTTGCTCCTCTGCCTGAAGTTTTTCCTTTTCCTGAACCTATTCCTCTACCAACTCTTAATTTTTTTATTTTAACCTGTGTAGTATTATTTAAAGCAATCATTATCCTCTTTTTTCAATAATTTCTGATATTTTTTTATTTCTTAAAATTGATATATTTTTAGGTGAATTTTGTTTTATAAGAGCTTTCATGCAAGCTCTAATTACATTATGAGGATTTGATGTTCCAAGTGATTTAGCTACAATATCTCTAATCCCCAAAACTTCACATACTGCTCTTACTGGTCCACCGGCTATTATACCAGTTCCTTTTGGAGCTGCTCTTAACACTATTTTACCAGCTCCATCTTTTCCGTAAATGTCATGATGAATTGTTCTTCCTTCTTTTAAAGGTATTTGAATTAATTTTCTTCTAGCTGATTCATTAGCTTTTTTGATGGCATCTGGAACTTGTTTTGCTTTAGCATGTGCTACTCCGATTTTTCCATTTTGGTTACCAACAACTACTAAAGCAGAAAATCCAAATCTTCTTCCACCTTTAACAACTTTAGTTATTCTATTAATCTGAACTAATTTTTCTAAATAATTGTCATTTTTTTCCATAATTTAAAATTCCATTCCATTTTTTCTCAAAGTTTCAGCAAATATTTTTACTCTTCCATGATATTTATATACACCTCTATCAAAATAAATTTTAGTAATTTTTTTTTCTAAAGCTTTATTTGCCAATGCTTCAGCAACAACAGTTGATAGTTCTATTTTGTTTTTTTTGCTTAAAGCTTTGATTTTTTTTTCATTTGAAGAAACTGAAATAAGAGTAACATTTTTTGCATCATCAATTATTTGAGCGCTAATATTCTTAGATGATCTAGAGACGCTTAACCTAAATCTTCCATTTTTTGAAACTTTTTTAACTTTATTTCTAATTCTAAATTTTTTCCTATCTGATGTCTCTAGTTTCATTATTTTTTTTTACTTTCTTTTTTTATAATATATTGACCTTTTTCTTTAATGCCTTTACCTTTGTATGGCTCAGGTGGACTCAATGATTTAATTTTAGAAGCAACCATTCCAACTTCATGTTTGTCTGTGCCATTGATTTTTATTATTGTTTGTTTTTCTACTGTAATTTTAATTGTCTCAGGAATATCAAAAATTATATCATGGCTAAAACCTAATTGAAGATTAAGCTGTTTACCTTTTAAAGAAGCTCTAAAACCGACACCACTGAGCTCTAGTGTTTTAACATATCCCGAACTTATGCCAATAATTGCATTATTTAGTAAACTTCTATTCATTCCCCAAAGACGTTTTGTGTTATGGTCAATTTTTTTTGGCCTTATTGATATATCTTTTTCGTCATTAATGTTCAGATCAAACATCGCTAAATCCATATTCAATGATTTTTTACCTAAAGGTCCTTCAATATTTAAAATATTGCCATTTAGAATTACTTTAACTTTTTCTGGAATTGGAATATTTATTTTACCTATTTTTGACATTAGAATACCTTACAAATTATTTCTCCACCTATTTTTTGTTTTCTAGCATCTATATCGCTCATAACACCTTTTGGTGTTGATATAATTGCTATTCCAAGGCCATTATTAATTTTTGGCAAACTTTCTACAGATGAAAAAATTCTTCTGCCAGGTTTTGAAACTCTTTGGATTGAGCTGATTACTGGATTTCCTGAACTATATTTTAAACTAATTTCAAGTTTAAATTTATTTAATTCTGAAGAGATTTTGTAATCAATAATATATCCTTCAGCTTTAAGCACTTCTGCAATTTTTACCTTAAATTTTGATGATGGTAATTGAACTTTTTTATGATAGCGCATTTGAGCGTTTTTAATTCTTGATATCATATCTCCAATTGGATCACTCAAACTCATATTTTCCTTTCTACCAGCTTGACTTTACCATACCAGGAATTTTTCCTTCTAATCCCAACTGTCTTAGAGCTATTCTTGATATTTTTAGTTTTCTATATACGGCATGCGGTCTTCCAGTTATTTGACATCTGTTTCTAACTCTTGTTTTAGCTGAATTACGTGGCATATTAGATAATTTAAGCTGAGCTTTAAATCTTTCTTCTAAAGTCAGTTGTTTATTCATAATTATTTTTTTTAGTTTATTCCTTTTATCAAAAAATTTGTTTGATAATTTTATTCTTCTATTATTTTTATTTATAGAACTTAACTTTGCCATAATTAATTGCTTCTTTTATCTCTAAATGGAAAATTTAATTTTTTTAACAATTCGAAACTATCTTCCTTTTTAAATGATTTAATTACAATCGAAATATCAAGCCCTCTTATTTTTTCCACCTTATCAAAATTTACTTCTGGAAAAACTATGTGTTCTTTAATTCCAAAAGTGTAATTTCCAAATAAATCAAATCCTTTTGGTGACAATCCTCTAAAATCTTTTACTCTTGGAAGTGCTATATTTATTAAACGATCAATAAATTCATACATTTTGTTTTTTCTTAGTGTAACTTTCAATCCTGCGTTTGTGTTTTTTCTTGTTTTAAAATTAGAAACAGATTTTTTAAACTTTGTAACTATAGGTTTTTGTCCTGCAATTTTCGCTAAATCTTCCCCACACGATTTAATAATTTTTGTATCATTGCCATCTACACCTAGTCCCATATTCAAAACAACTTTTTGTATTTGTGGTACCATATAAAGATTTTTGTAACCTAACTTTTCTTTTAAATTTGGTTGAATCTCCTTTACAAATAATTCTTTAAGTCTTGGCGTCATTATTATTTTTTAGCCTCAGTTTTTTTTGTTTTTTGATCAACTAATGAAAGATTTGAAATGTGCAAAAAATTCTCTTTTGCAATTATCCCACCTTTTTTTTCTTTCGTTGTTTTAACGTGTTTTTTAACCATGTTAATTCCTTTTACTTTTGCCCTATTATTACCTCTATCAATTTCTATAACTTCTCCATCCTTTTTTTTGTCTTTACCAGTTAAAATTTTTACTTTTGATCCTTTTTTTATCATCTTAAAGCACCTCCGGAGCTAGTGAAATTATTTTCATTTGGCCCCTGCTTCTCAGTTCTTTTGTGACAGGTCCAAAAATTCTTGTTCCAATAGGTTCGCCTTTATCGTCTGTTAATACCGCAGCATTATTGTCGAATTTAACTTTTGATCCATCATTTCTATGAATTCCTTTTTTAACTCTAACTACTACAGCTTTATGAACCGAACCTTTTTTTACTTTACCTTTTGGTATTGCTTCTTTTACAGCTACTACAATCATATCACCAATACTCGCATATCTTCTTTTTGAACCACCCAAAACTTTGATACACTCTATTTTCTTTGCTCCTGTATTATCAGCTACTAATAATTCTGTTTGAACTTGTATCATTAGATATCTCCCATAACTTCAAACTTTTTCGTTTTTGAATATGGCCTACATTCAATTATTGAAACTTTATCGCCATTTTTGAACTTATTACCAGCATCATGTACGCTATACCTTTTTTTTGTTTTAATCACTTTTTTTAATAATGGATGTTGATATTTTCTCTCAACTAAAACTGTAATAGTTCTATTTGGCTTGTCACTTACTACAATTCCTTTTAATATTTTTTTAGGCATTTTTAATTACCTCTAACATAGTTTTTATCCTAGCAATTGATCTTTTGGTTTCGTTTACTTTCGCTGTACTTTTTAATTGACCATTAATTTTTTGAAATCTAAAATTAAATAAATCTTTTTTTAATTTTTCAATATTCTTAATTGCTTGATTTTTTGTTAATTTTTTAATTTCTTTTTTTTTCATTTACATTCTCTTTATAAATTTTGTTTTAATTGGCAGTTTTGCTGAAGCTTTATATAATGCCTCTCTTGCAATTTCTTCAGAAACACCATCAACTTCAAAAAGAATTCTTCCTGGCTTAACTCTACAAGCCCAAAATTCGGTAGATCCTTTTCCTTTACCCATTCTCACTTCTGTTGGTTTTTTTGAAACTGGAATATTTGGAAATATTCTTGTCCATACTCTACCTTGTCTTTTCATATATCTAGTTAGAGCTACTCTTGCTGCTTCAATTTGTTTTGAAATTACTCTATCTGGCTGAATAGCTTTTAATCCGTAAGCTCCATAGTTTAGAAAATTACATCTTGAAGCATTCCCATGTATTCTTCCTTTGTGAGCTTTTCTATATTTTGTTCTAGTTGGTTGTAACATAATTATTATTTATTTGTCTCCTGACTAAATTCTTTAGTAAAGATTTCGCCTTTATATATCCAAACTTTTACTCCAATAATTCCATACGTTGTTAGTGCTTCAGCTTCAGCATAATCAATATCAGCACGCAAAGTATGTGAAGGAACACTGCCTTCTCTTAACCATTCTGTTCTTGCAATTTCATTTCCTCCTAATCTTCCGCTCACAGCAACTTTAATACCTTTGGCTCCCAATCTTAAAGCGGACTGCATAGATCTTTTCATTGTTCTTCTATAGGAAATTCTTTTAACAAGTTGTTGAGCAATATTTTCTGCAACCAAATAACTATTTGTTTCTGGTTTTTTTACCTCTTTGATGTTTAATATAACTTCATTTGTTGTAAGATTTTTTAATTTGCCTTTTATTTTATCTATATCACTTCCTTTTTTTCCAATCACAAATCCTGGTCTTGAAGTATAAATTGTTACAAAACATTTTTTTGAAGTTCTTTCTATCATAACTTTTGAAACACCAGCGTTTATCACATTCTTTTTAATATATTCTCTTATTTTAAAGTCTTCTATCAAGTAATTACCAAAATCTTTTTTTTTTGCATACCAAAGTGAGTCCCAACCTCTATTGATGCCCAATCTTAAACCTACAGGATTAATTTTTTGTCCCATATTTCTCTTCTTTCTTTTTTTCTGATAAAATTATTGTTAAATTTGAATATGGTTTCATAATTGGTGCTGCTCTCCCTTTTGCTCTTGCTCTGAATCTTTTCATAATTATTTGTTTTCCACAGTACGCTTCTTTTACAATTAAGTTATCAATATCATATTGAAAATTATTTTCAGCATTTGCAACTGCAGAGGAAATAGTCTTTTTAACATCTTTTGAAATTCTTTTATCTGAAAAAGATAAATCTCTAATTGCCATATCAACTTTTTTTCCCACTATAGATTTTAATATTGGTTTCAATTTTCTGGTGCTAGCCCTGATATTTTTATTAACAGATCTTACAAATTTCTTGTCAATATCTTTGTCTTTTGATTTTTTATCCATTATTTTTTAGCTTCTTTTCTCGTTTCTTCTTTTGCTTTTTTATCTGCTGGTGTATGACCAAAAAATTGTCTTGTAGGAGCAAATTCACCAAATTTATGTCCAACCATATCTTCAGAAACTGATATTGGTATAAACTTTTTTCCATTGTAAATTAAGAAACTAAATCCAACAAAATCTGGAATAATAGTAGATTTTCTTGACCAAGTTTTTATTGGTTTTTTATTTGGATTGTTCTTTTGTTTATCAATTTTTTTAATTAAACTTTCTTCGACAAATGGTCCTTTCCAAACTGATCTAGCCATAATTTATGCTCTTTTCTTCTTTCTTCTTCGAACAATAAACTTATCTGTTCTTTTGTTATTTCTTGTTTTTAATCCTTTAGCAGATTGTCCGCTGGGTGAAACTGGATGCCTTCCACCTGCAGATTTACCTTCACCACCACCGTGGGGATGGTCCACAGGGTTCTTAACAACTCCTCTTGTATGAGGTCTTCTTCCTAACCATCTCGATCTCCCTGCTTTACCAATTTTAATGTTTTTTTGGTCTGGATTAGACAAAACGCCAATAGTTGCCATCGATTTAGAATTTATCCTTCGAACTTCTCCAGATACCATTTTAATTAAAGAGTAATTTCCATCTATACCTGAGATAGTTACAGAAGTACCTGCCGATCTCGCTATTTTACCTCCTGCACCTGGCTGCAATTCAACATTATGAATATCAATGCCAACTGGAATATCTTGAAGCGGCAAGCAGTTTCCTATTTTAATTTCTGCATTTGATCCATTTGCTATTTTATCTCCTACTTTAATTTTCTGAGGAGCTAAATAGTAAAATTTACGGCCATCGTTAAACTTAACTAACATAATGTAACATGATCTATTTGGATCATATTCAATTCTTTCAACTTCGGCAGTCATATCAAATTTTCGTCTGTAAAAATCTATTTGTCTATATTTTTGCTTATGACCACCGCCATGATTTTTTGACGTTATTCTTCCAAGATTATTTCTGCCCTTCGAAACATTTTTTACTGAAGTGAGTTGTTTATAAGGTTTTCCTTTCCAAATTTCTGATCTATCAATTAATATCGTTCCTCTGGACGATTTTGTAAAAGGTTTAAAAGTTTTTAAAGTCATAATTAAATTCCTGTCGTTAGATCAATATTTTGTCCTTTTTTTAAAGTAATTATTGCTTTTTTATACCCAGTAACTTGAACTTTTTTTCCTCTAGTAATTTTTTTGCGAGATTTTTTATTAATTATATTTATTTTTATTACAGTAACTTTAAAAATTTTTTCTAAATTTTTTTTCAAATTTTTTTTATTTGCTTTTTGAGGAACTTTAAAAACAATTTTATTTTGTTCTGATAAATTTGTTGATTTTTCAGTCACTACTGGTGATAAAATTTTGTCATATAAATGAATTTTTGTCATTATTAATATCTCTTTTCCAACTCTTTAATAGAACTTTCTGTAAAAATTAATTTTTTGTATTTTACTAAATCGTATGCACTAAAATGATTAATGTCAGTTATTTTAACATTTGGTATATTTCTTACTGATTTATAAATTTTTTCTATTGAATTATTATCAAGTATTAATAGTGAATTTTTTGCTTTAAATTTTATTAAAATTGAATTCAATTCCTTAGTTTTTTTAATCTCAGAAGTAAAATCATTAAATACTATTAAGTTATTCAAATTATTTTTTTCTGTAATTAGTGAAAGTATACTTAATTTTTTTTCACTTTTATTAACCTTTCTTTTTTTATAGCTTAATTGACCTTTAGGACCGTGTGCTATGCCACCTCCAACAAATATTGGCGCTTTTTTACTTGCGTGTCTAGCATTACCTGTACCTTTTTGTGAGTATATTTTAGCTGTCGATCCCGTGATTTCGTTTTTTTGTTTTGTTTTTGCTCGCCTTCCTTTGTAGTTGGCGTTAGCTTTGTATAGGACATTACTTATTAGCTGTTTATTTATTTTTACTGAAAAAATTTTATCTAAAACTTCAATTGATTCTTTCTTACCGTCAATACTAAGTTTCTGCAGTTTCATTATTTTTTCTTTTTATCCGCAATTTTTTTTTGTTTTTCAGTTATTTGTATTTTTTCTAAAATAGTCAGTTTTTTTATATTCTTAACAGCTTTTTTAACTAGAACTTCTGAATTCTTAAAACCTGGAATTGAACCTTTTAAATACAATAAATCATTCTCTGGATCAAATTTGATTATTTCAATATTTTGAATTGTTCTTAATTTATTACCCATATGACCTGCCATTTTTTTATTTTTGAACACTTTACCAGGATCTTGTCTTTGACCAGTAGAACCATGCGATCTATGAGATACGGATACTCCATGTGAAGCTCTTAATCCTCTAAAATTATGTCTTTTCATAACTCCAGCAAAACCTTTTCCGATTGTTCTCGATTTAATATCCACAAATTTTATATCTTTAAAGATTTCAACACCAAACTCATTGCCTTCTTTATAATTTTCAAGATTTTTAACTCTAAATTCTTTTAATATTTTTTTTGGTTCTGTATTTTTTTTAGTAAAATAACCTTTCATTGATTTTGTTAATTTGGAATTTTTAATTTTCCCAAATCCAATTTGTACAGCTTTATATCCTCTTTTTTCTTCATCAATTATTTGAATAACTCTACCTTTTTTCATTTTAACAACGGTTACTGGTACAGATTGTCCAGTTTTATAAAATTCTCTAGACATTCCAATTTTTTTTCCTATTAAAGCAACCTCAGTCATAATTTATATTTTTATCTCCACATCAACACCTGAGGCCAAATCTAATTTCATTAAAGCTTCTACTGTTTGAGGAGTTGGTTCAATTATATCAATCAATCTTTTATGAGTTCTTGTTTCAAATTGTTCTCTACTTTTTTTATCAATGTGAGGTGATCTCAACACTGTATATTTCTCAATTTTTGTTGGTAATGGAATGGGTCCTTTTATATTGGCACCTGTTCTTTTAACAGTATTCACTATTTCCTCTGTAGATTGATCGAGAATTTTATTATCGTAAGCTCTTAATTTAATTCTAATATTTTGTTTTTCCATGTTAACCTGTTTTTTTTGTTACTTCGTCTTGTACATTCTGTGGTACTTTGTCATAATGATCAAAAAACATTGAATACTGCGCTCTACCTTGTGACATTGATCTTAAATTGTTAATATAACCAAACATATTTGCTAAAGGTACCATTGAAGTTATAACTGTTGCATTTCCTCTTTGTTCCTGAGTATTAATTTGACCTCTTCTGCTATTTAAGTCACCAATAACATCTCCCATATAATCTTCGGGCGTTACGACTTCAACTCTCATAATTGGTTCCAATAGTTTTAATGTTGCTTTAGTACAAACTTCTTTAAAACATTGTCTTGAAGCAAGCTCAAAAGCCAAAACACTAGAGTCAACATCGTGATGTAAACCATCAACTATTGTTACTTTGTAATCAATTATAGGAAAACCAGCTAAAATTCCTGCATCAGCAATTGTTTCTATCCCTTTTTCAACGCCTGGAATAAATTCTTTTGGTATTGCTCCTCCTTTAATTTTATTTTCAACTTCTCTTCCTTTGCCTGGTTCAAGTGGCTCCACTCGAAGTTTAACTCTTGCAAATTGACCTGCGCCACCACTTTGTTTTTTATGTATATAATCTGATTCTGCAGATCCAAGTATTGTTTCTCTATACGCAACTTGTGGCGCACCAATATTTGCTTCGACTTTAAATTCTCTTTTCATTCTGTCTACTATAATATCTAGGTGTAGCTCACCCATGCCTTTTATAATTGTTTGTCCGGACTCTTCATCAGATGTTACTCTAAAAGACGGATCTTCTTTTGCTAATCTTCCTAAAGCTTCTCCCATTTTTTCTTGATCGCCTTTAGTTTTTGGTTCAACAGCTATCTCTAATACAGGATCTGGAAATTCCATTGGTTCTAACAAAATAGGAAATTCTTCATTTGATAAAGTATGTCCTGTAATTGTATGTTTTAAACCAGCTAGGGCTACTATATCGCCTGTGTAAGCTTCTTTGATGTCTTCTCTTGAGTTAGCATGCATTAATAACATTCTACCAACTCTCTCTTCTTTATCTTTTGAAGTATTGTAGATTCCTGTACCTGATTTTATTGTTCCAGAATATATTCTTATAAAAGTTAATGAACCAACAAAAGGATCGTTTGCTATTTTGAATGCAAGTGCGGAAAAAGGTGCTTTATCATCAAATTTCATTTCCAATTCTTCTTCAGATCCAGGTTTAGTCCCTTTGATTAATCCAATATCTTCAGGGCTTGGCAAATAATCAACAACTGCGTCTAATAATGGCTGTACACCTTTATTTTTAAAAGCAGATCCAGTTAAAACTGGAACAAAATCAAATTTTAAACATCCTTTTCTAATACATTTTATTAAGTCTTTTTCAGAAATTTCTTTACCATTTAAATAGTCTTCCATTAATTTTTCATCTTGTTCTACTGCTAATTCAACCAATTCTTGGCGATGCTTATTTACACTTTCTTTTAAATCTTCTGGAACATCTTTAGTTTCAAACTCTGCACCTAAAGTTTCATCATTCCATATAATTGCTTTCATTTTTATTAAATCTACAACTCCTTTTAATGAAGCTTCGATACCTACAGGAATTTGAGTTACTAAAGGCTTGGCTCCCAATTTATCTTTGATCATATCAACGCACATGAAGAAATCAGCACCTGTTCTATCCAATTTATTCACAAAACAAATCCTTGGAACTTTGTATTTGTCGGCCTGTCTCCAGACAGTTTCGGATTGTGGCTCAACTCCTGCTACACCATCAAAAACTGCTACAGCTCCATCTAAAACTTTTAATGATCTTTCTACTTCAATAGTAAAGTCTACGTGACCTGGCGTATCTATAATATTAATTCTATGTTCTCTCCAAAAACAAGTTGTTGCCGCTGAAGTAATTGTAATACCTCTTTCTTGTTCTTGTTCCATCCAGTCCATTGTTGCAGCACCATCATGAACTTCACCAATTTTATGACTTTTCCCTGTGTAATACAGAATTCTTTCTGTTGTAGTAGTTTTGCCTGCATCAATATGTGCCATAATACCAATATTTCTATATTTATCTAATGTATGAGTTCTCGTCATAATTTTTACCATCTAAAATGAGCAAAAGCCTTGTTCGACTCTGCCATTTTATGTGTATCTTCTTTTTTTTTAATAGCTGATCCTCTATTTTGATAAGCATCATAAATCTCATTAAAAATTTTATCAGACATGTTTTTGTCTTTTCTTTTTCTTGAAGCATTAACTAACCACCTTAATGCAAGTGCTTGTGATCTTTTAGCTTTAACTTCTACTGGTACTTGATAAGTTGCTCCACCTACTCTTCTAGATCTCACTTCTACAGTTGGTCTTATATTATTTATTGCTTCATTAAAAACTCTTAATGGTTCTTCTTTAACTTTTGATTTTATTTTTTCAATTGCTTGATATATTATTTTCTCAGCAATTGTTTTTTTGCCATCATACATTATCGAATTGATTAATTTTGGAATAATTGTTGATTTATATTTTGGATCAACTAATTGAATTTTTTTTGGTGCTCTTCTTTTTCTGGACATTTTTATTTACTTTTTTTTGCACCATATTTTGAGCGTTGTTGCTTACGTGCCGTTACTCCTTGAGTATCAAGATTTCCTCTTAAAATATGGTATCGCACACCAGGCAGGTCTTTTACTCTCCCACCTCGAATTAATACAACAGAATGTTCTTGCAAATTATGACCTTCACCAGGAATATATGAAGTAACTTCATGTCCATTTGATAATCTCACTCTTGCAACTTTTCTTAATGCAGAGTTTGGTTTTTTTGGTGTAGTTGTATAAACTTTTACACATACTCCTCTTTTTTGAGGTGACTTTTCAAGAGCTGGCACTTTATTTCTTGATTTAGGTTTTACTCTTTTTTTTTTTAACAATTGGTTAATAGTTGGCATAATTTTTTTTATTAATTTAAATTTTGGGTGAAAATGACTACCAATAATGAATGGCAGCGTTTAGCACTCAAGTACTACATTCCAACCAAAAACATCGCCAAAATACTATAGAAATTTATTTTGTCAAATCAAAAGACCCTAAAAAAAACGGTTTTTTATTCTTGATTTGTCTGAGTTTCTGAAAACTCTAGTTTTTCTTGATTCGTCAAGAATTTATTATCATCTTCTAAAGCTTTTTTATTCCAAAGACTTTTCACTGATCCAGTACCAGCAGGAACTAATCTTCCTACTATAACATTCTCTTTTAAGCCTCTTAATTGATCTACTTTACCTTTAATAGCAGCATCTGTTAAAACTCTTGTAGTTTCTTGGAACGAAGCAGCTGATATAAAAGACTCTGTTTGCAAAGAAGCTTTTGTTATACCCATTAAAACTCTATCACCAATTGCTGGTTTTTTATGTTCAGATTGTAATTTCTCATTTAAATTATCGAATTTTATTCTATCTATAATTTCACCTGGCAATAAATTTGAATCTCCCGATTCTTTAATTTCAATTTTTTTTAACATTTGTCTTAAGATAACTTCAATATGTTTATCATTAATTATTACACCTTGTAATCTATAAACTTCTTGTACCTGATTAACAAAATACTCTGTTAATTCTTCTATGCCTAAAATTCTTAAAATGTCATGAGGCAAAGGTTGGCCATCCAATAAGTATTCTCCTTTCTTGATTTTTTCACCTTGGTTAAAATTAATATGTTTGCCTTTAGGTATTAGATAATTTGATGACTCACCAGCATTAGAAACTATTGAAATTTTTTGTTTTCCTCTTACTTCTTTGCCAAAAATTACTTTTCCATCATTTTCAGCGATAATAGCACTATCTTTTGCTTTTCTTGCTTCAAATAATTCAGCAACTCTAGGTAACCCGCCTGTAATATCTTTGGTTTTTGAAGTCTCTTTGGGTAATCTTGCTATAACATCACCGGCAAATATTTTTTGTCCATCTTGAACTGATAAAATTGAATCTGGAACCAAATAATATCTTGCTTCATTATCATCTGCTTTTTTAATTACATTACCTTTTTCATCACGTAATGTTATTCTTGGTTTTAAATCTGTATTTTTAGATTGAGTTTTCCAATCAATAACTGTTTTTGTTGATATTCCAGTAGCATCATCTAAAGTTTCAGCCAAAGAAACAGCATCAATTAAATCAACAAAGTTTACAATACCACTTTTTTCTGCAATTACAGGAGTTGTATATGGATCCCATTCACAAATTTTTGTATTCTTTTTAATTTTATCTCCATTTTGGAAATATAATCTTGATCCATAAGGAACTTTATAAACTGCGATTTGTAATCCATTGACATCTTCTATTGATAATTGGGTATTTCTTCCCATAACAACCAAATTTTTCTTAGAATTTTCTAATAAATTTGTATTAATAATTTTTAAAGTTCCCTCAGATTTTGTGACTATTTGGGATTCTTGTTTAATTGTAGCAGTTCCCCCGACATGGAATGTTCTCATCGTTAATTGTGTTCCAGGTTCACCAATTGACTGTGCTGAAATCATTCCTATTGCTTCTCCTACGTTTACCATTTGGCCTCTGGATAAATCTCTTCCATAACTCATTGCACAAACGCCTTCTTTTGATCCACACGTAATAACTGAATATACTTTTATAGATTTTACTCCAGCAGAATCAATTTTTTCACAACCGAATTCATCAATCATTTCTCTTTTTTTTATAATTTTTTCACCAGTAATAGGATTTTTAATATCTTCGGCAGCTATTCTTCCTAAAGATCTTTCTGATAATGTAACAATAACATTTCCTCCTTCAATTATTTCAGTTAGATTTACGTTTTTTGGGTTTCCACAATCACATAATTTTTTGGTTATAGTTAAGTCTTGCGCTACATCGCATAATCTCCTTGTTAAATATCCAGAATTTGCAGTTTTTAATGCAGTATCAGCCAATCCTTTTCTAGCTCCGTGAGTTGAATTAAAATATTCTAGAGCAGTAAGACCTTCTTTAAAATTAGATGTAATTGGTGACTCAATTATTTCTCCAGAAGGCTTTGCAATTAAACCTCTCATTCCAGCTAATTGCTTCATTTGTGCTGCAGACCCTCTTGCACCGCTATCTGCCATCATAAATACAGAGTTAATTTTAAACCCATCTTTAGTAACTTTTGTAGCCGATATTCCTTTCATCATTTCAGCAGCCACACTATCAGTGCATTTAGACCATGCATCAACAACTTTATTATATTTTTCACCTCTTGTGATAAGCCCTTCTGCATATTGATTTTCATAATCCGATATTAATTTTTTAGTTTCGTTTATCAGTAGTTGTTTGTTTTCAGGTATAACAAGATCATCTTTTCCAAAAGAAATTCCTGCTTTGAAAGCATGTTTAAATCCTAAATCTTTCAATTTATCACAAAAAATAACCGTAGCTTTTTGGCCACTAAATCTAAATACATGATCAATAATCTCTGAAACAATTTTCTTTGGTAAAAGCCTATCTACTAAAAAGAATTTGTTATTAATATTCTTTGGAAGAAGATTTGCTAATAAAAATCTTCCAACAGTACTTATGTGTTTTTCATGTTTAACATTTCCTTTTTTGTCTACCGTTTCAAATCTTGAAACAATTCTTGAATGCACTTTAATTTGAGCAATTTCTAGAGCATGTTCAATTTCAAAATTATTTACAAAATATCCTTCTACTTTTTCTTTTTGGTAAGGTGGCTGAGAAAGATAATAAATGCCAAGAATCATATCCTGGCTTGGAACTATTATTGGTTTACCATTTGATGGACTTAATATATTATTCGTAGACATCATTAGCACTCTTGCTTCTAACTGTGCTTCTATGCTTAAAGGTATATGTACAGCCATTTGGTCTCCATCAAAGTCAGCATTAAAAGCAGCACAAGTTAGAGGATGTAATTCGATAGCATCTCCTTCAATTAGTTTAGGTTCAAATGCTTGAACACCCAATCTATGAAGTGTTGGTGCTCTATTCAAAAGTACAGGATGTTCTCTAACAATTATTTCTAAAGCTTCCCAAACTTCATCTCTTTCTTTTTCAACTAATTTTTTTGCTTGCTTGATTGTTGAGGCTAATCCTAATTTATTTAATCTTGCATATAAAAAAGGTTTGAATAATTCTAGAGCCATTTTTTTTGGCAATCCACACTCGTGTAATTTAAGATCAGGACCAACAACAATTACAGATCTTCCAGAATAATCTACACGTTTTCCTAAAAGATTTTGTCTAAATCTTCCTTGCTTTCCTTTTAACATTTCAGCTAAAGATTTAAGAGGTCTTTTACCAGTTCCTGTAATTACTCTTCCTCTTCTACCATTATCAAATAGCGCATCAACTGACTCTTGTAGCATTCTTTTCTCATTACGAACGATAATATTTGGAGCCTTTAAATCCATTAATCTTTTTAATCTATTATTTCTATTAATTACTCTGCGATATAAATCGTTAAGATCTGAAGTTGCAAATCTTCCGCCATCAAGTGGTACTAATGGTCTTAGTTCTGGCGGAATGACTGGTATAATTGTTAAAATCATCCATTCAGGTTTATTTCCAGTTTTAATAAATGATTCTACCAATTTTAATCTTTTAATAGCTCTTTCTTCAGCAACTTTAGATTTAGTTTCATTAATTGCTTTTGTTAAGATTTCTTTTTCTTCTTCCAGATTTATTGATTTTAAAATTTCTAAAATTGCTTCAGCACCTATACCACTAGTAAATGATTCATCGCCATATTCATCTTCGTATTTGCTTAATTCTTCTTCCGTTAGTAATTGATTTTTCTTAAGTCCAGTCAAGCCCGGTTCTATTACAATAAAATTTTCAAAATATAATACTTTTTCTACTTCTTTAAGTTTCATATCCACTGCTAAAGAAATTCTACTTGGTAAAGATTTTAAAAACCAAATATGAGCTACTGGAGTAGCTAGATTGATATGACCCATTCTTTCTCTACGAACATTTGATTTTGTAACTTCAACTCCACATTTTTCGCAAATAATTCCTCTAAATTTCATTCGTTTATATTTACCGCATAAACATTCGTAATCTTTGATTGGACCAAAAATCCTTGCACAAAATAAACCATCTTTTTCAGGTCTAAATGTTCTATAATTAATTGTTTCAGGTTTTTTTATTTCACCATAAGTCCATGATTTTATTTTTTCTGGACTGGCTAGAGTTATTTTAATGCTACTAAAATTTTGAGATTCTGAAATATCAGAACTTTTAAATAAATCTGTTAATTCTTTTTTCATATTTAGTTTAACTCCACATTCAATGCCAAAGATTTAATTTCCTTAACTAAAACGTTAAATGACTCCGGAATTCCCGATTCAAAATTCTCTTCACCTTTGATAATTGTTTCGTATACTTTAACTCTACCTGCAACATCATCGGATTTTACAGTCAATATTTCTTGAAGAGTATATGATGCACCATATGCTTCGAGAGCCCAAACTTCCATTTCACCAAATCTTTGTCCTCCTAATTGAGCCTTGCCGCCAAGAGGTTGTTGAGTAACCAAACTGTAAGGTCCAGTTGACCTTGCGTGAATTTTGTCTTCCACTAAATGATGTAACTTCAACATATAAATAGTTCCTACTGTAACGGGCCTGTCAAATTTTTCTCCTGTTCTTCCATCCCATAAATATGTCTGCCCAGAACTTGGTAATTTTACTAACTCTAGCATTTTAGTAACATCTTGTTCTTTGGCACCATCAAAAACAGGAGTGGCAATAGGGATTCCATTTTGAATATTTTCACATAAATCATTAAATTCTGTTGAAGACAGTTTTTCTATTTTATCCTCATAAACTTCTTTCCCGTATATAGATTTTAAGAACAATGAAATTTTTTCTGTCTTTTCTATTCTTTTTTGATTTTCTTTAATTAATTTCTTTAATGTTTCACCTAACTCTGTACATGACCACCCTAAATGAGTTTCTAAAATTTGCCCTACATTCATACGACTTGGAACCCCTAAAGGGTTTAACACAATATCAACTGGTTTTCCGTTTTTCTGATAAGGCATGTCTTCAACAGGAACAATTTTACTAACAACACCTTTATTTCCATGTCTTCCTGACATTTTGTCACCGGGTCTTAATCTTCTCTTAATAGCAACAAAAACCTTTACCATTTTCATTACACTTGGCAACAAATCATCACCTTGTCTGATTTTTAATACTTTGTCTTCAAATCTTTCTTGTATGTCTTTTTTTGCTGAATTATATTGGTCTTTTAATTGCGAAAGTGCTTCCATTTTTTTGCTATCGCTTACGGATATTTTAAATAAATCAGATATATTTAATTTATTTATTTTTTCTATGCCTAATTTTTCTCCTATATTCAAATCTTTCAATTTTTTATTAATTGATGAATCCGAAACTATTAATGAAGCTCTTTGCTTAATGCTTCTTACTAATATTTCTTCCTCAACATTTTTGTCCAGTTGAACACTTTCTATTTCAGCTCTTTCAATAGTATTAGATCTTTCGTCTTTTTCAATTCCATGTCTATTGAATACTCTTACATCCACTATTGTTCCACTACTTCCACTTGGCATTTTTAAAGATGTATCAGTTACATCAATAGCTTTTTCTCCAAATATTGATCTTAATAATTTTTCTTCAGGACCTGAAGCTGAGTCACCCTTTGGAGTTACTTTCCCAACTAAAATATCTCCAGGTTTAATTTCTGCCCCTACATATACAATTCCAGACTCATCTAAATTTTTTAAAGCTTCCTCATTAACATTCGGTATATCTCTAGTTATATCTTCTTCACCAAGTTTTGTGTCTCTAGCCATCACTTCATATTCTTCTATATGAATAGAAGTAAATACATCATCTGTAACACATCTCTCTGAAATTAATATTGAGTCCTCAAAATTGTAACCTTGCCAAGGCATAAAAGCTACAGTGACATTTTTACCTAAAGCTAATTCACCAATTTTAGTTGAAGGGCCATCAGCAATAATATCTCCTATTTTAACTTTATCACCAACTCTAACTAATGGTTTTTGATTAATGCAAGTATTTTGATTGGATCTTTTAAATTTTTGTAAATTGTAAATATTTACTCCTGATTTGGTAAAATCTTTTTCATCTGTAGCTTTAATAACAATTCTTTTTCCATCAATTTTATCCACAATACCATCTTTTTTAGCAACAATGGTAACTCCTGAATCTAGAGCAACATCACTTTCAATTCCAGTTCCAACTAACGGAGCTTCTGGCTTCAATAGTGGAACTGCTTGTCTCATCATGTTTGACCCCATCAAAGCTCTATTAGCGTCATCGTTTTCTAAGAATGGAATTAATGAAGCAGCTACCGAAACTAATTGTTTTGGTGAAACGTCTATATAATCAATATTTTCTGGTTTAGATAAAATAAAATTTAAATTCTGTCTACAGGAAACTAATTCCTCTTTAATTTTTCCATTTTTATCAATAAGTGAATTAGCTTGTGCAATAGTATATTTTGTTTCTTCCATTGCTGACAAATATTCAATTTTGTCTTGAACAACTCCATCTTTAACTTTTTTGTAAGGACTTTCTATAAATCCATATTTATTTATTTTTGAATATGTTGATAAACTATTGATTAATCCAATGTTTGGTCCTTCAGGAGTTTCTATTGGACAAATTCTTCCGTAGTGCGTTGGGTGAACGTCCCTAACTTCAAATCCAGCTCTTTCTCTTGTTAAGCCACCAGGTCCTAATGCTGAAACTCTTCTTTTGTGAGTAATTTCTGACAATGGATTTGTTTGATCCATAAATTGGGATAATTGAGAAGTTGCAAAAAAATCTTTTAAAGAAACTGTTAAAGGTTTAGCATTTATTAAATCTTGAGGCATAGCTGACTCGACATCTAATGTTGTCATTTTTTCTTTGATTGCTCTTTCCATTCTATAAACGCCGATACGAGCTTGATTTTCAACTAATTCACCAACAGATCTAACTCTTCTATTTCCTAAATGGTCAATATCATCTACTTCATCCTTGCCGTCTCTTAAATCCAGCATTTTTTTAACTATTGCTATAATGTCATCATTTCTAAGGATAGTGATTTTGTCAGAGCAGTTTAAATTTAGTCTTGAATTCATTTTTACTCTACCAACATCAGAAAGATCATATCTTTCAGAAGTAAAAAATAAGTTATTAAAAATTTGAGTAGCAATTTCTAATGTTGGGGGTTCGCCTGGTCTCAACATTTTATAAATTTCTGTAATCGCATCATTCCTATTTTCATTTTTATCATTTAATAAGGTATGAAGAAGGTAAGGTCCTTTACTAATTGAATTTGTTTTTGAAATTTCTAATGTTAAAATATTTGCCTCAATAATTTTTTGTATAATTGTTTCATTTAACTCAGTACCAATTCCGAAAGTTTCTACTCCAATTTTAATATCTTTGTGCAAATATTTACCATAAAGTGATTCATTTAAAACATATATTTCTTTTAACCCTTTTTTAGCTAATTTTTTTGCTGTTATAAAATTTATTTTTTCACCAATTTTAACTACAATTTTATTATTTTTTGCATCTATTACTTCTTCTGAAAAATTTTTTGCTTTATAGTTTTCTGGATCAAATTTAGTTTTCCATTTTTGCTCCTTAGAATCATAAACATAAATATCTTTTTCATAAAACTCATTTACAATATCATTTTTCGAATAAGCTAGTGCTTGAAGCAAAGTTGTAGCGAATATTTTCCTTTTTCTATCTATTCTAAAATATAAATAATCTTTTACATCAAACTCAAAATCTAGCCAAGAACCTCTGTTTGGAATAACACGACAATTAAAAAGTAATTTGCCACTTGCATGGGATTTTCCTTTATCATGATCAAAAAACACTCCCGGACTTCTGTGCATTTGATTAACAACAACTCTTTGAACACCATTTGTGATAAAGGTACCGCTGTTAGTCATCATTGGAACTTCACCCATATAGACTTCCTGTTCTTTGGCAGATAAAATATCTTTAGTATTAGTTTCTTGATTTATATCGTAAACTACAAGCCTTAAAATACATTTTAAAGCCGATGAATAAGTCAAACCTCTTGCAATGCATTCTTCTACATCAAATTTTGGTTTTTCTAAAACATAAGAAACATATTCTAGTGTAGCTTTATCGTTTAAATCTTCAATTGGAAAAATATTTTTAAAAACTCTATCAAACCCTTTTACCAGATGTTGTTCAACATCTGGTTTATATTCAGTAAGTTGTTTATACGAACTTTTTTGAACCTCAATAAGATTTGGAATCGATAAACTCTCTTTAAGTTTACCGAAATTTTTTCTTATATTTTTCTTTTCAGTAAAAGATAGTTGCATTTACACTACTGATTTTTTTAAATCAGCAATTAATTCGGTTAATAGTTACTTAAGTTCTACTTTGGCGCCAGCTGCTTCTAGCTTTTGCTTAATTTCTTCAGCTTCTTTTTTATTTACACTTGATTTAACTTCTTTAGGAGCAGCTTCAACTAAGTCTTTTGCTTCTTTTAATCCAAGTGTGGTAACAGATCTCACTTCTTTGATAACATTAATTTTTTTGTCACCTGCTGCTACTAGCAAAACGGTAAATTCATCTTTTTCATCAGCTGGAGTTTCTGCTGCTGCTCCTGCCGCTGACATAGCCGTAACAGCTGTCGCTGCTGATACGCCCCATTTTTCTTCGAGTTGTTTAGAAAGTTCAGCTGCTTCTACAACAGTTAAACTTGATAAATCATCTATAATTTTATTTAGATCAGCCATAATAATTTTTGTTCCTAGGTTATTTTTTTGATTTTTCGAGCGCTAAAATAGCGATTTTTGACGCTGGTGCAAGTAAAATACTTGCTATTTTTTGAGCTGACGATCTTAAAATACCTATAATTTTAGCTCTTGCTTCTTCTAAAGATGGAAGAATTGCTATATTTTCAACTCCATTGACATCTAAAATGTCATTTCCCATGATTCCCCCAAGAATTTTTAAACTCTTATGATCTTTAGAAAAATTCGTTAATATTTTAGCTGACGCAATTGCATCTTGTGAAAGGGCGACAGCAGTTGGTCCACTAAATAAATCAGATAATTCTTTACATTTTGTTTTCTCAAGAGCAAGTTTGGTTATCCTGTTTTTTGTAATTTTAAATATAACTCCGTGTTCTCTCATTTTTTGTCTTAATTCATCAAGTTGTTTAACTGTTAATCCTTGATAATGAGTAACGATAATTGCCTCAGATTTATCAAAATGAGTTGTCATTTCTTTTATATAGTTTAGTTTTTTCTCTTTATTCATCATAACTAAATATTTTTAGGCAATTTTAATTTATAAGATATTCCCATAGTAGAAGTTATAAAAATATTTTTAATTAAATCACCTTTTAAAGTGTTGTTGGATTTTTCTCTTTCAAGAATATTTAAAACCGTATTAAAATTTTGAAGTAATTTATCATCCGAAAATGATTTCTTACCTAAACTAAAACCAATATTTCCATCTTTATCGTTTTTGATTTCAATTTGTCCCATTTTGGTATCTGATATAGCTTTTTTTAAATCATTTGTTACAGTGCCTAGTTTTGGATTTGGCATTAAACCTTTTGGACCCAGAATTTTTCCTAATTTAGAAAGTTTAATCATCATTGATGGAGTACAAATTAATTTATCAAAATTTAATTCTCCACTTTTAATTTTTTCAATAAAATCATCACCACCTACAGTATCAGCTCCAGCGTCTCTACATATTTGAAATTTTGATTCTTCACAAACTACTGCTATTTTTATTTTTTTCCCTGTTCCTGCTGGCATATTAACGACTGTTCTTATGTTAACTTCATTTTTTTTTTGCTTATTATTAATTTGTAAACTTAAGTCAATTGACTCATCAAACTTTGTAGTACAATTTTTTTTAATTTCTGAAATTAATTTTTCAATTAAATCAGTATTTACTTCGTTTTTTTTTTCAGTTAATTTTTTAAACCTCTTCGAAAACATTATTCTTTTACCTCTATACCCATTGATCTTGCAGAACCAGTAATAATCTTTGATGCTTGCTCTAGATTATTAGCATTTAAATCTACCATTTTTTTCTTTGCGATTTCTTCTATTTGTTTCTTTGTTATAAAAGCCACTATATTTCTTCCAGGTTCCTGCGAGCCGCTCTTTAATTTTGCTGCTTCTTTTAAGAAATGTGAAGCTGGGGGAGATTTAATAATAAAATCAAATTTTTTATCTTTATAGACTGTAATGACAACCGTTACTGGCTTTCCCATAAAGTTTTTGGTTTTTTCATTGAATGCTTTGCAAAATTCCATTATATTAATCCCTCTTTGTCCAAGTGCAGGACCAACAGGTGGTGCCGGGTTTGCTTGACCACCTTTAATTTGTAACTTTACATATCCACTAATTTCTTTTTTTGCCATTAGCTTATTTTCTCCACTTGATTATATTCTAAATCTACTGGTGTTGGTCTGCCAAATATAGAAACTGCAACCTTAAGTCTAGTTTTATCTTCATCTATATCCTCAACGAGTCCGGTGAAAGATGCAAATGGGCCATCTATTACCTGAACTTTTTCACCAATGTTGTACTCTATACTGGATTTGATTTGTGTTACTCCATCTCTTATTTGACCCAAAATTTTTTCTATTTCTTTTTTGGATACAGGCACAGGAGTGCCCTTAGATCCTAAAAAGCCACTCACTTTTTTAATGTTTTTGATCATATGATAAATATTATTATCCATTTCACTCTTAATTAAAACATAACCTGGAAAGTATTTTTTCTTTCTTTGTACTCTTTTTCCTCTTTTAACCTCTGTAATATCATGAGTTGGAACAACTATTTCTTCAATTTTGTCTGATATTTTCGCTTTTTCAGCTTCCTCTTTAATTAATTGAGCAACTTTATTTTCAAAACTTGAATGGGATTGAACTACATACCAATTTTTCATAATTACATTCCCATCTTAAGAATTAGCTCTAAAAAAAATTTCAAAACTTGATCTAAAAATAAAAAAAATAATGAAGCTAAAATTGCCATCGAAACTACCATCAAGGTTCCTTGCAAAGTTTCTTTTCCTGTTGGCCAAGACACTTTAAAAGCTTCTTGCTTTACTTCTTGAATAAATTTCAAAGGGTTTTTCATTTTTATTTCTCTATTAATTGGCAGGAGCGGAGGGAATCGAACCCCCAACCTCCGGTTTTGGAGACCGGCGCTCTACCAATTGAGCTACACTCCTATGGGAGCTTACTCTATAATCTTAGTTACTACTCCTGCTCCTACAGTTCTACCACCTTCACGGATTGCAAAATTTAATTTTTCACTCATTGCAATTGGTGTGATTAATTTAACAGAAAATTTTGCGTCATCACCTGGCATAACCATTTCCGTACCTGATGGCAATTCAACTTCTCCTGTTACATCAGTTGTTCTAAAATAAAACTGAGGTCTATATTTAGTAAAAAATGGAGTATGTCTTCCTCCTTCTTCTTTTTTAAGTATATATGCTTGAGCCTCAAATTTTGTGTGTGGAGTTACTGATCCTGGCTTACAAAGAACTTGTCCTCTTTCTACGTCAGTTCTTTCTACACCTCTCAAAAGAACTCCAATATTGTCTCCTGCTTCACCAGTATCAAGAATTTTTCTAAACATTTCTACACCAGTGCAAACAGATTTTTTAGTTTCTCTTATTCCAACTATCTCAACTTCTTCACCAGTTTTGATTACTCCAGACTCCACTCTTCCAGTGACAACTGTTCCTCTGCCTGAAATAGAAAAAACATCTTCAACTGGCATTAAGAAAGGTTTATCTTTTGGTCGATCTGGCTGAGGGATAAATTCATCAATTGCCTTCACTAATTCTAGAATAGAATTTTTTCCAATTTCATCATCCTTACCTTCTACAGCAGATAATGCTGATCCTTTTATAATCGGAGTTTTCTCACCAGGAAATTTGTAAGAAGTTAAAAGTTCTTTAATTTCTTCTTCAACAAGTTCAATTAATTCTTTATCTTGAACTTGATCAACTTTATTTAGGTAAACTACAATCGCAGGAACACCAACTTGTCTTGCAAGAAGAATGTGTTCTCTTGTTTGTGGCATAGGACCATCTGCAGCACTCACAACTAAAATAGCTCCATCCATTTGCGCAGCACCAGTGATCATATTTTTTACATAGTCAGCATGACCTGGACAATCTACGTGAGCATAATGTCTTTTATCACTTTCGTACTCAACATGAGCAGTTGCTATAGTAATCCCTCTCTCTTTTTCCTCCGGAGCTTTATCAATTTGGTCGTAAGCTACAAACTGAGCACCACCTTTTTCAGCTAAAACTTTCGTGATAGCTGCAGTTAAAGTTGTTTTTCCATGATCCACGTGACCAATTGTTCCCACGTTAGCATGTGGTTTTGTTCTATTAAATTTTTCCTTCGACATTATTTTTTTTACCTCACTTTATATTTTCATACTTTTTTATTTGCTTGGAGCGGGTAAAGGGAATCGAACCCTTACATCCAGCTTGGAAGGCTAGCGTTCTACCATTGAACTACACCCGCAACACCCAAGATTTCACTCCATTGTACTATCATCTAAAGGATTATCAAATGGTGGAGGGGGAAGGATTCGAACCTTCGAAGACCGTAGTCAACGGGTTTACAGCCCGCCCCATTTGACCGCTTTGGTACCCCTCCTTAAGCAGGGAAAGCGTCCCCTTGTTCAATAAAGCTTTAAACAACAAGCGCTTTATATATTTTTATTATGCAATTGCAATACGAGATTTACTAGTAAAAGATAATAAAATACGTATAAAACTGGCTTACATTTATGAATAAATCAGCATTTTTTATCGTTGGCAAGCATGCTGTGATTGAAGCGCTAAAAAATCCAAAACGAAAGGTTTTGCGTGTATTCTTGACTGAGGAAAGTAAAAAAAATATTCATAGAGAAAATCAAAGAAAAAATCTTTTACAAGATGTCAAAATACATTTTAAAACTAAAAAAGAGCTAGATAAATACACAACTCAAGAACAATTAATGCATCAAGGTTTTGTTGCTGAAATTGAACATCTTGAAAAATTAATTTTAAAAAATTTTATCAAAAATAAAAATAATTTAACTTTTGCTTGTTTAGATGAAGTAACAGATCCAAGGAATATAGGTTCATTAATTAGAAATGCTGCATCTTTTAATATCCATGGTTTAATTGTAAAAGAAAGACAATTTCCAAGTGAAAGTAAATTGATGTATAAATCAGCAAGTGGGTGCATTGAACACATAAATATATTTGAAGTTTCCAATATCAACTCCACATTAAAGAATCTTAGAGAAAATAATTTTTGGATATATGGTTTTGACTCTAATGGAAAAAAAAATTTTACTGAAATTAAATGGAAAGGAAATAATGTTCTTTTATTTGGATCCGAAGGTTTTGGAATGCGTCCACATACGAAAAAATATGCAGATTTTCTGGTACGAATTGATATCAATAAGAATATTGAAAGCTTAAATATTTCAAATAGTGCAGCTATTGTTTTTCATCATTTAAATTATTTAAAAAAACTGTGAAATATTTTTATTACTTCATACAGTTTTAAAAGCTTCTTTAAATAGTGAAAATTTAATTTTTGAAGAATTTGTTACTCATGATGACTGCACTAATTATGATAGGAAACATGGAACAGCACAAGCAGGTGGGAGAATGGTCAAGTATGAGAATAGTATACTTCTTACAATGGGTGATTTTAAAGACTTGGAAATATATTCTTGTGTTGAAAATAGATTATTTTGTAAAATTATCTCTATAAATCTAGAAACTAAAAAACATAAAATAATTAGTAAAGGGCACAGAAATCCTCAAGGTTTATTATATTTAGAAAAAGAAAATTTACTTATTTCATCAGAGCACGGCCCAAAAGGTGGTGATGAAATAAATAAAATTTTGATAAATACAAACAAAATACCTGATTACGGTTGGCCATTTGTGTCTTATGGCACTTTCTATGGCTTTGAAAGTACAGAAATTAGAAAACACATTATTAAAAGCAAAAATCATAAAGATAATGGTTATGTTGAGCCTATTTTAGTATATGAGCCTGCTATAGGTCCTAGTCAAATAGTTAATGCTAGTTATAAATCTGATAATTCATTTTTAGTATCATCTTTAAAAAATAAAACATTATATGAATTCAATTATTCAAAAAATGACATTAAAGCTAAAAAAACTGATGAAATTTATATTGGTGAAAGAATTAGAGATATTAAGTTAATCGGAGAAAATGAATATTTTCTAATATTGGGTAACACTGGATCTTTTGCTGTTTTAAATCCTAATTAAGTATATCTATTTAATCATCTGAATAATATTGAAACAAATTAAAAATTCATTATAAACACTTTGTGCTGATATTTGCCCTTGTAGCTCAGCTGGTAGAGCAATTGATTTGTAATCAATAGGTCCGCGGTTCGAATCCGTGCGGGGGCACCATCATAATCATTTAGTTATCTACCTTTTCCGATCATTAGAAAGAAAATTTGTTCTTAGAACAAGAGTGAACGAAGAACATACAAAGGAAGAAAGTTCAATCTAAAGATTTAGGTGACTTTGTTACGACTACAGATTTAGAGACTGAAAACATTTTGCTAAAAATATTAAAAAAAATTTTATTGAATAAATCTTAATTTTGAAATCTTAAAAGAAAGTTCTATTTCATCTTGTATTTTGTGAGTTGATGAATTGTATTCCTGAACAATATCAACAAATATTTTTTTTTCTTTAACATTAACTGTATACCTTATGATATTTCCCATAAATTCTTTTTCTATTATTGTTCCTTTTAATCTAATTATTTCATCTTTATTTTCTTTGTTATTGATATAAAAGTTTTGAGGTCTGAGTAAAATTTTACATTTTCCTTCTTTAAAATTTACATTTTCAATTTCGATGTTTTCTTTACTAACAAATTTCAATTTTCCATTGATTTTAATCACTTCTCCTTCCAAAGTATTTGTGGTTCCTAAAAAATTTGCAGTAAATAAATTAATAGGATTGTTATATAAAAATTCTGGCTCACCTAACTGTTCAAGAGTTCCATTATTAATTATTGCTATTCTGTCTGACATTACATTTGCTTCTTCTTGATCGTGAGTTACAAAAATAGTTGTTATTCCTAGTTTTCTCTGTAGATTTAAAATATCTTTTCTCATTTGAATTCTTAGCTTTGCGTCTAAATTTGATAAAGGTTCATCTAAAAGTAATATAGTAGGTTTAACCACCAAAGTTCTAGCCAGAGCAACCCTTTGTTGTTGTCCGCCTGATAGTTGAGATGGACGTCTATTTTCATAACCTTCTAAACCAACCAATTCTAGTGAATTGTTTACAAGATCAAATATTTTTTTTTTGTCTATTTTTTTTTGCTCTAAACCAAATGCTACGTTTTTAAATACAGTCATGTGAGGCCATAATGCATAATTTTGAAATACCATTCCAACATTTCTTTCCCATGGTGGCAATGTTGTAACATCATTTTCTCCTATAATTACTTTTCCTTTAATTGCACTTTCAAAGCCAGCAACTAATCTTAACAAAGTTGTCTTGCCACATCCTGAAGGCCCAAGAAAAGTAAAGAATTCTCCAGGTTTAATATCAATACTTATATTTTTTATTACATGATTTTTGCCGTAAAAAACATCTGCATCTTTTATACTAACCCCACTACTTTGAAATTTTAATTTATTATCCATATTTTTTTAATTTAAATTAATTAATTTTTCATTTTGTTTTCTTTCTATTATACGCTGAGAAACATAAGTTCCTATACCAACTATTACAACTGCTATAACACCAAGTGCAGCTCCAGGACCTCTGCCAGCTGCAGTTTGCATATAAGAGTATATTGCATATGATAATGGAGCATCTATATCATTTGAAACCAGCATAATTGTTGCTGAAAGTTCAACTGTAGCCGTTGCGAAACTTGTAATAAATCCTGCCAAAATACCTGCTAACATTAATGGGACTACAATTTTTTTAAGAATTACATACCTAGTAGCAGAAAGAACTTCTGCGGACTCTTCAAGATAAATACTAATTTGAATTAGAGCAGCATTACAAGCACGTAAAGCATATGGTAACCTTCTAATAGTTAAAGCTATAACAATAATAAACCACCAGCTTGCTAAAGGTTTATTAGTAAATGGTAAGTTAAACTGATAAAATGTTCTTAAATAACCTATACCAAGAGCTAACCCGGGAATTGCAAGAGCGGCCATTGCAGTATAGTCTAGAAATTCTCTCCATTTAATAGAAGTTCTTATAACTATATACGATATTAATACACCAAGAAGCACATCAATGAAGGCAGCTATGGAACAATATAAAAATGTATTCTTTATAAAATTAGAAGTTTCAAATATTTCTTTGTAATGGTTTAAAGTATAAGCGTCTGGAAAATAGCTAAATGACCATATCGTTCCAAAAGAAAGCAAAGCAAGTCCAATATGTGGAGCTAAAACTATTAAAAGAATGAAAATAATTACTCCGTAAGCCATAATTTTTTCCTTAAGATTTAATTTTCTCTTAGCTAATCCACCTCCTCCTTTCTGAAGCATAGAATAATCTTTTCCAGCTAAAGCCATTTTTGCAATCCACATAGCTGCCAGAGATGTAAGGACCAATATTACTGCCATCACATATCCCATGGGATCATCAATACCTATTGCTGAAATTCTTAAGTAGGCTTGAGGAGCCAACATATTATTTATATCAAGAAGTAAAGGGGTACCCAAATCATCAAATACCTTTAAAAATACAAGGGAAGCCCCAGCAACATAACCAGGCATAGACAAAGGTAGGACAATTTTCCTAAATAAATTAAATCCACTAGAACCAAGATTTTGTGCTGACTCTTCCATTGATTTATCAATATTGTTTAAACTTGCCACTAAATTAATAAGTATAAATGGAAAATAATGAATAGCTTCAGCAAATATAACACCATTCAAACCTTCCATAAATGGAATTTTAAAGCCAATAAATTTATTCAAAAATAAATTTACCGTTCCATTGGTTCCAAACAATAATTTTAAAGCAACAGCACCAACGAAAGGAGGCATTATTAAAGGTATAAATCCTAAACTCTGAATAATAACAGATCCTCTAAATTGAAATCTAGTTGTAAAATAAGAAAGTGGTAAAGCAAAAGCAGAAGCCAATAATACTGACATTATGGCTACATAAAAAGAATTAAAAAAAGATTCTATAAAAAGTCTATTTTTAAAAAAATCTAAGAAATTAACTAGTGTAAAGTTTCCAGTATATGGGTCAATAAATGCAGTATAAAAAACACTAAAAACAGGAACAACCAAAAAAACTATAAGAAAGCTTGCTATTAAAAAAAAAGCTAATTTTAGAGATAAAGTATTCCTTAAATGCATAAATTTAATATTGTTCCCAAATACTCAAATTAATGAATATTTGGAACAATAAAATGTTTTTACTTAGCTTTGTTAGCTAGCTGTGTTGCCTTTTTATAGTTATCTATAACAAAAGCATCCCACTCTGCTTCGACTTCTGCTTGACGAGTTCCTGTGTATTTTTCTATATCTTTTGCTTTTTTTCTCTTCTTCTTAAAGATTGCAGCAAAATCAGGATCATTTGCTTGGTTTTCTGTTATTGGTAAGGCTGCAACTAAAGCTCTAGCTTCTTTAACTAATTTTTTTCCTTCAGAGCTTAAATTTTTACTTTCAGCTTTATGAATTGCGTTAACAGCTGATTTTAGATCGTCCAATCTATAAGTAATCATAACATCAAACATAGCGTTAATTAAATTGTATCTACTTTTTGATAAAACTACGTCAAATTTCACAGCTTTTCCAATTGACTTATCTTTAAAAGGATTTGGAAAATCTGCTGGAGCTTTACTGTAAGTTTTCGGATTAACTGGTAGCCTTCTAATTTTAGGATCTAATAAAATCTCTTGACCTTCAGGTGTTAAAAGAAAATCAATAAATTTTTTTGCATTATCAGCGTTTGGCGCATTATTAATGACACCTATATTAGCTGGTACTAAAGTTGTAATTTTTGGATATATAAATCCTGTAGGGAATCCACTTCCTATTGAAGATAGACCAAAAAAATCTATTACAACACCAACCCCAAAATCCCCACTATTTACTCCGTCTGGAACACCAAAGCTACGAGCTGTAATTGTTTTAAAATTTCCAGCAATAAATTTCCAAGAAGCCCAACCTTTTTCAAAACCTTCACCTTGTAATAAAGTTTCTACAGTAAGGTGAGTTGTACCAGAACGAGATGGTGCACTCATGCCTGTATGGTTGTGATATATTGATTTAGCCATATCTGCCCATGTAGAAGGTTTAGGTAAATTGTTTGCATCTAAATATCTATTGTTCCACATCATGCCATATCCAGCAGCAGCGAAACCAGTATAATATCCATCTGGATCATTTATTGGATAAGATCCAACTTTATCCGGTATACCTTTTACGTCAGATGAATATTTAGCAAGTAAACCATCTTCTTTTAAAACTTCAAATGCATCAGGAGCTGATGCCCAGAATAAATCTGAAGTATTATTTGATGAAGTTTCTTGAATATATTTAATTCCAGCTGTTGTTTTTTTACCTATTACATTAACTGTAATGTCTGGATTTTTTTTCTCAAATGCTGCTTTAAATTGTCCACTCAAATCTTTTGGAAAAGATGTCACGACCACTAATTCCCCAGCATTAACAAGTGAACTGAAGAATATTGTCGAGCAAACAAATAATGCAACAAATAGTTTATTTATTTTTTTTATCATCGTACCTCCTGTATTTAATTGAAATTTAGTCTATAACAAAAAATATAATTACTGAATAAATTTAAATTTAATAAATAGAAATAATTAGTCTGTAATTATTTTTTTTCAATTAATAGTTGATTTTATTTCTAGTTTTACTTGGTAAATATTTTAAGTCCTTTGTGTCTACCAATTTCACCACGAGGGCATTCCTTTGTTTACTTGTATTTATGCTAACATTTAAGCTTTAACAAGACCAAATTATGAATTTATTTCTCTATGTACAGGTTGAGTACAGGTTGTCCTATAATTTATAGGATAAGATTTCAACAAACCCAGAACTATAATCAATAAAAGTTTTTTCATATCAAAATCTCCATCTAACATGAGATATGGGTATTTCATTTCGTATTCTGTAATCCATGGTAAGATCATTTATATATTGCCAATGCTCATCACTAATTCGCATAGGAGATTTTTTATATTCTTCTTCCAAATTACCTATTACGTTGTCAAGATATTGCTCATTTGTAAGCTTGATTAGATCGGTTCCAACTTTCTCGAGATGTATTTCTGTTTCAACTAAATGCTTGATCAATAATTCAGTAGGTTCCTTAATAAATGCAGCTTCCGCTAATTTTAAGTCTTTTCCTCCTGATAATTTCTTACCTATTGTCCACATTTCTTTAACAATCTTTTGTATCTTCTTTGCTGCTTTTTCAGATTTGCTGTCAAATAATCCAAACATAAAAAATAACTTTGTTAAATAAAAGTTTTTTCATTTATTAACCAACCATTATGACTTTAATTATAGCTATTCCAAGAATTATAATTAAAGCATATACCCATCGAGATAATCGCCTTTCTTTTTTTTTAATTTGTTTTTTCTTTTTAGGTTCTTTTTTGGTTATTAATTTTCTGTATTTTATTTTTGCATAAATAAAAGTAGCAAATAATAAAAATATAAAAGTTCCTATTATTGAATCGTTATTGTATGGCTCTTCATCTGCATAAGTTAGACCAACAAGTAATGCTATTATTAAATAAGAAATCCAATGAAGTTTTCTATTAGTTGTTTGATTTAAATAAGAAGAAGCTAAAAATAAACCAACACCTGCGTTTATTCCAATCCATATTGGACTTAATACACCTACGTCTATATTGAAAGGAAGTTTAATTAATGCAAAACCCGCCCAACCTTTAGGATGAAGATCTGCAGATAAATGAAGTCCTATCCCCAGGTATATTCCAACTACAAATATCGTTTTTAAAGGTGTTAAATTATTTTTTTTCTTAAAATAGAAATACAATAGATAAGGAAGCAGTATGCTATGAGTGATTATAGATCTGTGTCCCAACAAACTTTGAAAGCCTTGATCAATATCTGGAAAAAATAATCCAATAAAATAACCAAAGCTTAAAACACCTAAAAACGCAAAATAATTTAACTCCTTATTCATAAATAAGAATCTATCATAATAATAATCCTGAGCGCACTATGAATCCCGAGCGCACTCTGAGCGCACTTAGATGTGAATTTTCGCTTTTTCAATTCAAATTATTCGCGAATAATGTTACAAAGTTCAGGGCACACTCTTGGCATGTTCAGTTTAAGTTTATGGTTACGCTGGGGAGTTTTTTCCTGTATCCCGCCTCTGGTTTCAAAGTGCTTGGTTAGGGGCACCTACTTTTTTTATTAAATAAATTATAAATGACCTTAAGAGAAATAGGCGCTAAAATAACTGATATAGGTTCTAAAATAATTGATTACGATCTTAACCCCTTATTTGAATTTGTTTTTGGCGCTTTATTATATATAGGCATGCCAATAGGATCGATCTGGTTTGGTTCTATGTTATTGAAAGATGTTTTTATTAACAAACAGCCGCATGATAGAGACTTGTTTGCTAAAATATTTATGACGCTTGCTGGTTTCTTTGCTTGGGGATTGGCAATATTTATTTTATATCACGGTCTTTTTACTCCACACACAGGATTTTTTAAATAGACTTAAAAGTGAAAATGATTTGAATTTGTAAAATTTTTTGCCCCCTACCACCCTATTCATAATTTTTATTTTATCTCTCTGGTTACTAGTCTGTTACTAGTTATCCTATAAGCTAAATTTTTTGATCTTTATTATCAAACACATGCAAACCATCTAACTTGAATGATAAACCTATTGTTTCTCTCTCAATTCCAGGAGGTTGATCAGAACTAATTACAAATATAGATTTACCAGAAACATTAAGTCCTACTATCCAATCTGCTCCAGTCGGTTGAATGGTTTCAATT
>Ga0187833_10000230_pt1 | contig 64887 bp, 52 predicted proteins | sample ETNtaG_37_FD_167968 | JGI IMG/M metagenome (GOLD analysis project Ga0187833, IMG submission 167968) | Marine microbial and viral communities from oxygen minimum zone, Eastern Pacific Ocean - ETNP2014_SV_400_PacBio MetaG (Illumina Assembly) | ecosystem: Environmental > Aquatic > Marine > Hypoxic...
CGGCAACTGAGCCAATGCCCGGATGTTACCTTAGGTCGGTGGCAGCGGTCATCATGAGGAACGTCAAGGGTTAGAACCCCATCTTCCGGAAAACTAGCATCCACTCCACGTCAATTAGCCCGGCGGTTTCGTGCCGCTTCGGTGCCAGCCCACGCGCGACGATGCGGTCATAGCCGACCTCCTCCGTGCTGAAGCCGACGCGCTCGGCGATTTCCTGCAGGAAGGAGTGCGTGTCCAGCGGCACCTTGCGAATCACGTTGTCCCCCACCAGCAGCCCGAAGTATCCACCCGGCTTGAGCACGCGATAGCACTGCTCGATGCTGGAGCGCATATCCTGGAAATAGCGCAGCACGATGTGTGCGCGTTTGCGGTCGAGCAGGAATATCTTGCCGAGGGCGCGGTCGAGGGCGGGCAGCCCGAATGATGGCGGCTGCTGGCACTCCGCAGCCGGCAGCCGTTCGGTGCCCACCAGCGCGCGGTTGAGAGTGGCAAGGCTGTCATCGGGTATCAGGTTTAGCCAGTAAAGTTCCAGTTTTATCGAACGGAAATACTCCTGCGCGTTGGCGTATGGGGGGGAGGTCACGATGGCATTAACGCAGTGGTCGCCGATACCTGTCAGTGTACGCGCATCCGATCCAGCGACCAATCGGCTTTTGGGCTGGTATCCCCATGCCCCGGCGAGATTGCTGAGCATGCGCATGTATTTTATTTTACGATCCAGAAAGGTGCGTGTAGTGCGCTCGAAGATGCGCAGCGCGCGCTGCTCGACCGTGCCCGCTTTCAGGCGCGCGCGCATCTGCCGGGAGATGAACGGCTTGCTTATCCGGGGGTCGGCGTTGCACACTTTTCGTACGGTGGCCGAGGCGCACACCAGCATAAAATCGCGCACCGGCTCGGGCAGGTCGTCCGGGTTGGCGAGCAGGTATCCGAAGATGCGCGCGAGTTCTTCGCGTGCCTGCGGCAGAAACCAGGTCTCGTAGCTGGGAATCTCGGGGGTGTAATCGGGCGCGTGCTCTCGCGCACGTTCGGCCGCCTGCAGGCATCGGCGGGCGAAATCGTCTGGGTGTTCTACTAATTCGGTTTTCGCGCGCAGCAGTAGCCGCGTGAGTGGGTTGATATCCACCCCGAGCGCGTGCATTCCGAGCAGGTTGGCCTCCACCAGCGCGGTGCCCGAGCCGCAGAAAGGATCGAGCATGGTGCCGCCCGCGTGGCCGTATTCGCGCAGGAACCAGCGCGGAATGTGCGGGATGAACTTGGCCGGATAGGCGTGCAACTTGTGGGTGAGGTATGTGGTGTTGGGGATTTCCGGGCAGGTCTTGCGGAAGTTGAAGTCCCGGGCCGCGTAGAGCTGTGCGGTCACAACATGCGGGCTTGCGCGCCCGGTGCCGTTCCGGCGGTGGGCGCAGCCGTGGCTGCGCTCACGCTGGTATCCATTCCAACCCGAGGCGGGCAAGTGTTTCCGGCGTGGGGTTGCCGCTTCCCGTATCCCAACCGCTCATTTCATAGTACCAATCCTGCGCCTGCAAGATTTCCTCGATGTCCAGCGTCATGCCTGCGCTGGGACCTTCGCCCTGCAGCGCTTTGTAGAATTTGCCGGGCAAGCGGTCGGCGGCGCGGTTGACGCCCTCGCGGGCATTGAAGGCGCGCAGCATGTTAAGGCGCCGTTCGCCCACCTGCAGCATTTCGGCAATACTGAAATCCTCCCAACCGGTCACGGTACGCACCAGCCGCACTGTGTCCTCCGGGCCGAAGAGCTGCCAGGCGGAACCCCAGACGAACTGACACAGGTTGGCGCTATCGAGAAACGAGTACAGATGTTGCGTGGTCAGCGCGTAGCGCACCTTGTCGCGTTCAAGCGAATGCTCTGGTGTTGATTGGTTGATGCCGATGCTCTGCAAACGCTGCGCATAGCTACGGTAATCGCTCTCCACGGCCGGGTCGTGTTCGGATGACTGGTGGTCGGCCCCGAACGGGTTGACGGCGTATATCAACCCGAGCGATCGTTTGACCTGTGGCATGTGCGCCGGGGCCTCCGCGCCCTTGACCGTAATAAGAAACTCATACCCCTTTCCGATGCGGTCGGCGGCCGCGCGGGAGCCCTCTGCGAGCACATCTCCGAATCCCTCGCGATTGGTGAGCATCTTGGTCAGCCGCACCATGGCGCGCGCGTCTCCCATCGGGATGGGGAAACCGACCTCTTCCGTGCTGATGAGCCCGTGCTCGAAACACTCCATGGCCCATGCCACCGTGGCGCCCGCGCCGATTGTGTCCAGGCCGTATTCGTTGCACAGTTGGTTCGCCAGCGCCACCGCGTTCAGGTCGCTCACGCCGCAATACGACCCAAATGTTGCCAGAGTTTCGTATTCCGGGCCGCCGTACCTTTCGTGCACTGCCTCACCCTCGAATTCGGTTTCCACCGCTCGCTTGCACTGCACTGTGCAGGCATAGCAGGTGTCGTTGCCGGTGAGAATGGTGTCGGTCATGGTCTCGCCGCTGATTGAGTCACCTTCTTTGAATTGACCGGCATTAAAGTTGTTTGTCGGCAGGCCACCGACGGCGTTTTGATAGGCCGTTACGCCGGCGGTGCCCAATGAGCGCATCTCGACCATGCCTGCGTTCTCGTCGACGGCCGCCGCCCCGGCCCGAGCTAATGAGTTCAGGCCTTTCTGGTCGGCCACTGGCAGCCGCTTCGAGCTTCCGCGCGCGACCACCGCTTTCAGCCGCTTTGCGCCCATCACCGCGCCCAATCCGGTGCGCCCCGCGGCGCGGTTGGCCATGTTTATGATGGCCGCCACTCGCACTAGTTTCTCGCCCGCGGGGCCGCACTGCATTATTTCAATCTTCTTGTCGCCTAGCTCATTCTTCAGGATTTCATCGACCGTACCGGTGGTCTTGCCCCACAGGTGGGCAGCGTCGCGCAGTTCGGCTTCCCCGTCCTTAATCCACAAATAGACCGGCTGTGGCGATTGGCCGCGCACAACAATGCCGTCGAATCCGGCGAACTTAAGCTCGGCCGGGAAAAACCCGCCGCACTGCGAATCTCCGATTCCGTCCACTAGCGGTGAGCTGGCGTTCGCGGTCAGGCGGCTCTGTCCGGAGATGGGAGCGCCGGTCAATACCGAAAGCATCAGCGTGAGGATGTTCTTAGGTCCTAGCGGGTCTGCGCCGGCGGGCATGCCTTTGAGAATGTAGTACAAACCCATGGCAGAGCCGCCCAGGTATTTCCGGTAAAACGCCTCACCGGGCTGCTCGCTGGAGATTTCGCCGTCAGTCAGGTTAACGTGCAGGATTTTTCCGTGGCATCCGCGTGGCATCTTGGTCTCCGTTCGGGTCTTAGGGTCGGTGCAGATTGCTGGCTCGATTGTATCATCGCTCATGCGCGCGGACAAGAATAAAAGGGGCGCTGCGGCGCAGCGAGCCCATCAGGTATAATCGCTGCCGGCATGTTCGAGTTCGAGATCTTGGCCGCCGAGGGGCGGGCGCGGGCGGGGGTGCTGCGTACGCCGCACGGCGCACTTGACACGCCCCTGTTTGCGCCGGTGGGCACGCAGGCGGCCGTCAAGGCCGTCACTCCGGCGCAGCTACAGGAGGTGGGTGCAGCGCTGCTGCTGGCCAACACTTATCACCTTTACCTTCGACCGGGGCACAAAGTGGTGCGCGATATGGGCGGGTTGCACGCTTTCATGAACTGGTCTGGGCCAATCTTGACCGACTCGGGCGGCTTTCAGGTGTTTTCGCTCGGGGAGAGCAATTGCATTGATGATGATGGCGTCACCTTTCGCTCTCATGTGGATGGTTCCACGCATCGCTTCACGCCAGAGCACGCGATGGAAATCCAACACCAGTTGGGCGCGGACATCATCATGGCTTTCGACCAGTGTTCGGAACCCTATGACCGCGAGACAAACGAAAACGCCATGGCGCGCACGCATGCCTGGGCCGAGCGCTGCAAGGCGGCGCACACGCGCACGAACCAGGCGCTTTTCGGGATTGTGCAGGGCGGCGTTTTTTCGGACCTGCGCGCTGACTCAGCCCGTTTCATTTCTGCGCTGGATTTGCCCGGCAATGCTATTGGTGGCCTTTCGGTGGGCGAATCCAAAGATGAGCTTCGGGCGATGACCGAGCTGGTGACGGATATTCTTCCGGCCGCAAAACCGCGCTACCTGATGGGCGTCGGCTCCCCCGCTGATTTAGTGCAGGCGGTGGCGCGGGGTGTGGACATGCTCGATTGTGTGCTTCCCACGCGGTTGGCCCGCAACGCGGCCGCCATGACACGCGCCGGGCAGCTTAACATGAAGCAGGCCGCCTACGCAGTTGACCAACAGCCGGTAGAGCCCGGCTGCAGCTGCTATTGCTGCGCCAACTTCAGCCGTGCCTATATCCGCCATCTTTGCATGGCGCGCGAGATTCTGGGCGCGACATTGCTCACCATGCACAACCTGCAGCTGCTTCACGGACTTATGGCGGAGATGCGTGCCGCGATTCTGAAGGGCGAATTCAACGCGTGGCAGCGCGAATTCAGCGACAATTGGGGCGCATGACTTTTTTACAGGCTGTGCTGCTCGGCATTGTGCAGGGAGTGACCGAGTTTCTGCCCATTTCCAGCTCGGCGCATCTGGTGCTGCTGCCGCACTGGCTGGGCTGGTCCTTTGACCCGCAGCTGGCCTTCGCTTTCGACGTGCTCGTGCAGCTTGGGACGATTCTGGCTGTGGCGGTCTATTTTTGGGGTGAGATTCAAGCCATCATTGCGGCGATGCTGCGCGGACTCTGGCGGCGGACGCCATTTGAGAGCAAGAACGCGCGCCTGGGATGGCTGCTGCTGCTGGCAACCCTCCCCGCCGCACTTGCCGGGCTGCTGTTTAAGGGCTTTTTTGAGCAGTGGTTTCACAACCCGCGTGGGGTTTCCGCGCTGCTGCTGGCGACGGCGTTTTTGTTGCTTCTCGCCGAGCGGGTGCGTTCCACGGGCCGAAAAGGTTTGAGCGCTGTGGGCTGGCTCGACGCCTTTCTTGTCGGGTGCTTTCAGGCGCTGGCCATTCTGCCCGGGATATCGCGTTCCGGCGCAACTATCGCGGGCGGAGTGATGCTCAGGCTTGAGCGCCGGTCGGCGGCGCGCTTCAGCTTTCTGATGGCGGTGCCGGTGATGCTCGGGGCCGGGGCGGTGGCCTGCCGCGACCTGCTGGCGCAGCGCGCACTCTGGCTCTATGCGCCTGCAATTCTGGCCGGTTTTATCGCCGCCTTGCTGGTCGGGTTGCTCTCTATTCACTGGCTGCTGTCATATCTGCAGCGGCACTCGCTGCGCCGTTTCGCGTGGTATTGTGCGCTGGTCGGCGTGGCGGGTTTGCTGCTCGGCTGCAGCCCGGCGCCTGTCGCCACTGCTACTGCTGCGCCCGCTCCCGCGCTGCAGGTGGGTGTGGCCCCGGCCACTCACGGTCTGGTTCAAGAACTGATTTCCGGCTCTCCAAGTGGCGGGCAGATCGCGATTACGCCGTACTCTTCCAATCGACGGTTGCTCAAGGCAGTGCAATCCGGCGGAGTGGAGGCCGGAGTGGCGCTTTACCGTCCGAATGAGAGCACGCTGGTTGCGACTCCGCTGGCGTTGACCTCGCTGCGCATAATAGGGCATCCGCAGATTCCAATTGAAGCGCTGTCGCTGCAGCAGCTGCGCGCCGTGTTCACCGGCGCAGTCACTGATTGGGGTGAGTTGAGTGGTTCGTCCGGACGGATCAAAGTCGCCAGCCGGGAGCAAGGCGCAGCGGCGCGCGCCCTCTTCGACGCGTTGGCTCTGGGCGGGATGCCTCCATCTCCGGGCGCGCTTGTGCTGGCGGGCGATGATTTGATGCTGGAATATGTGGCCGGCGAAACTGGGGCGATTGGATACGGGTGGCAAGCGCTGGCCGGCGCCGAGGTCAAGCTGCTGGCCGTGGCGGACGAGGGCGGCTTCAGTGTGCCGGTTTACGCGTTCACTTTCGCTGAACCGGACGGCCAATTGCGAGATTGGTTGGCATGGCTGCAGGCCCGCGGGCCCGAGCAGCTGCCGGCAGGGTTTCAGCCGCTGCCGTGATCACACCAGAAACGGATTGGCGCGTTTCTCCACCCCGATGGTGGTGTCGTCTCCGTGGCCGCAGTAGACCATTGTGTCTTCGGGAAGCGGTAGGAAATGGGTGCGGATGCTGCTGAGTAATTCGGCATGATCGCCGCCGGGAAGGTCGGTGCGCCCAATGCCTTGTTGGAAGAGCACATCGCCGCCAAAAAGGCTGTCGCTTTCCGCATGATAAAAAGCGACATGTCCCGGGGAATGCCCCGGCACGAACATAACACTGAATTGAAAGCGGCCGAGTCGCACGCTTTCGGTCTGCTCCCACCACAGGGTGGGTTCATGGCTGCAATCCACTGGTATACCCCAGGCCTGCGCGCCCCCGCCGACCCGATACATGGGAAGGTCAAGGCGATGAAGCCCGAGCGGCAGGCCGGGATGTTGCTGCATGATGCCGGCCACGCCGCCAAAATGGTCGAAGTGGGCGTGGGTGAGCCAGATGGCGCGCAGCTTCCAGCCGCGCGCGGAAACGCGTCCGAGGATTTCGGGAGCATCCCAGGCCGGGTCGATGACCACACAGTCGTCGCAAACATCATCAGCGATGACGAAGCAATTGGTGACCACCGGTCCGAGGGGCATTTTTTCAATCTTCAACATGGTTCTTTCGGGCTTCCAGTGCGCTCTGTTCGCCGGGACGGCGCGGGGGATTATACCAGCGCAGCGGCAGGGCGGCCGTGAGATTCGGGTTCGGTCGTAGCTGGCTGCGCGGATTGCTCTGGGCGCTTGCGGCGGCGGCGTGGATTGCGGTTCTCTCTCTGCCCGCGCTGGGGCTGCTGCTGGCGGTGCGCGGCGAGTTGAGCTGGCAGCCGGGAGAGAATCGGGCGTATCGCCTCTGGCTGGTGATGGAGAAAGAGGAGCGCGGGCTGGGATGGGAGGTCAGGCGCGCGGTCTCTCGCAGCATGGAGAGCGTGTGCCTGCAGACCACCGTGGGCTTCTGGCTGTGGCGTGGGCAGGGTCAGCAGACCGGGTCCAGTTTTTGTGAGTGCTACCGGCAGCGTCATGGCGCGGAAATGGAGTATCTGGGAGCGTGCGCTGAAATTGAACCCGGCTAGAATCAGGCGTTTTCCTTCTCCGCTTTGGCCCTGTTTATTACGTCCTGCTCCAGATGGGAGGGCACCTGCTCGTGGCGCAGGTATTTCAATGAAAACACGCCGCGGCCCTGGGTGATGGAGCGCAGGTCGGTCACATAGTGTTGAACTTCCGCCAGCGGCACCTCGGCAGTGACGACGCTTTTGCCTCTGCCGGAATCCATGCCCTGCACTCGGGCGCGGCGGCTGTTCAGGTCGCTCATCACGTCTCCCATGTTGCCTTCGGGGACGGTGATATCTATCAACATGATGGGCTCGAGCAGTACTGGGCCAGCAACCGAAACAGCCTGCTTGAAAGCCTCGCGCGCGGCGATTTCAAATGCAATTGGCTTTGAATCTACCGGGTGTTCCTTCCCATCTGTGATTGCCACGAACACCTTTTCCATCGGGAAACCGGCGATGGCCCCATCGCTCATCACGCCGCGGATTCCTTTTTCGATTGCGGGCATGTAGTTTGACGAGATTGACCCGCCGAAGACCTCACTCTTAAAACGGAAATCCTCATCGCCGTCGGGCTCCATATTCGCCTCGGTAAGCGGCTCGATGCGCATATGCACTTCGCCGAATTGGCCCGCGCCGCCGGTCTGTTTCTTGTGGCGATACTGGCTGCTGCCGGCGCCGGTGATGGTCTCTCGGTACGGCACTTTCGGCGTGCTGGTGTCCAGCGCGGTGCCGAATTTGTTCTCCGCGCGGCGCAACGCTATCTCGATGTGTTGGTCGCCCATCCCTTCCAGAATGGTCTGCTTTGTGGCCGCTTCATTGTGGTGTCCAAGGGTGGGGTCCTCCTCGCACAGGCGCGAAAGTGTGGGGCCCATCTTGGCAGAATCAGCTTGCGTACGCGGGTGCACGGCCACGGCGAACAATTTCTCCGGGAACTGCGCCGCGGGGAACCGCAGTGCATGCCCCTTGTCCCCAAGCGAGTCTCCGGTTACCGTGTCGCCCAGTTTGGGGATTGTGCCCAGATCGCCCGCATGCAAGCGCTTTACCGGAATCTGTTCTTTGCCGCGCATCACATGCAGCGTGCCAATGCGCTCATCGGTCTTGCGGGTGTGATTGTGAATGCGGCTGTCCGATTCCAACACGCCGGACATCACGCGCAGATAAGTCAGTCTGCCGACGAACGGATCGGCGGTGGTCTTGAAGGCGAAGACTGCTTGCGGGCCGGAATCCTTGGTCTCTATTTGCTCGCCTCCGGCGCCGGCCTCGGCGGAGACGGCCGGGCGCTCCGCGGGCGACGGGAAGTAGCGCGAAATGCCCAGCAGCAATGCGGCGATACCGATTTCCTCGGTGGCAGAGGCTACCAGGACCGGAGCGCAGCTTCCCGCTAGAACCGCCTCTTTGAAGCCGTGCTCAATCTCATCTGGGCTTAGCGCTTCACCCTCAAGGTAGCGCATCAAAAGCTCATCGTCCCCCTCGGCGGCGGCCTCTTCAAGCTCCACGCGCGCGGCGGCCACGGCGTCTTCGTATTCAGCCGGGACTTCCTCGGTCTCTGCGCCTGCGCCGGGTCGGGCCCGCTGTGAAAGCAGGCCGATGACTCCCTTGAAGTCGGATCGCTCGCCCCACGGCAATGCGACCGGGATGAGTTTCTTGTCGGAGGCAAGTTGCTGCACAGAGGCGAGCGCTTTTTGGAAATTGGCGTTATCGCGATCTAATTTGTTTATGACCACGAAGCGGGGCAGATTGTGCTCGTCACAGTAATCCCACACCAACTCTGTGCCCACTTCCACGCCGGCGACCGCGTCAATCATCACAATGGCCGCATCTGCCACCTGCAGCGCCGATTTGACCTCGCCGACAAAATCGGTGAAACCGGGAGTATCCAGCAAATTAATCTTGTGCTCTTCGTACTCGCAGGCCACCAGCGCGGTGCTGATGGACATTTTGCGGTTGCGCTCTTCGTCCTCAAAGTCGGCCACGGTGGAGCCATCCTCCACCCGCCCCAGGCGCGTAGTGGCGCCGCTGGTGTGCAGCATTGCCTCCACCAGCGAGGTCTTCCCTGACCCGCCGTGCCCGACAAGGACAACATTGCGGATGCGATCGGTCGTATGTTCTTTCATCAGATGCTTCGTCAACCTCCTTCGCGGAAAAAGCGCCACACAGTGGCCCGCGGGCAAATGGGCCTGTTGGCGCAGGTGCGCATTGTAACGGAGGGTTGGGACGTTGTCAAAGCGTGTTAGAATCTGACGATGAAAGGATTGGTTTTTTCCGAAAGATGCTTTTCAGGTAATGCCCGGCCGGTCCTTGAAATCGCCGCCACGTCCAGCCAACCGCAGCGCAAATTTCATGCCTTGACTCCCCTTCCAATTGCCCGGCGCTGCGTCGGCGCAGCGCGATGAACCGCGTCTTATTCCTTTTCCTCGATGGGGTGGGACTAGGCGCGGACGACCCGGCCACAAACCCGTTCGCGCGGGCGCGCATGCCTAACCTGAAAGAGATGCTGGATGGGCACAGGCTGCTGGCCGATTTGCCCGCGTTCTCAACTGAGCGGGTTTCGTTTGTGCCCACCGATGCCTGTCTGAGCGTTGCGGGCATGCCGCAATCTGCTAGCGGGCAGGCCGCAATCCTGACCGGAATTAACGTGCCCCGCCGCATCGGCAAGCACTGGGGCCCGAAACCGAACGCGGAGATTAAAACCCTGCTGCAGGAGGATAATCTCTTCAAGCGCCTGCGAAATCAGGGCTGCTCGGTGCGGCTGGCGAACGCTTATCCGCCCGTTTTCCTGCAACGGATTGAATCGGGCCGGCGTGCACTTTCCGCCATTCAACTGGCGGTTGAAGCGGCGGGCGTGAACCTGTGTACCGAAGCGGACTTGCGCGACGGGCGCGCGTTCGCGGCCGATTTTACCGGCGAGGCCTGGCGCTCGCAGCTGGATTTTGAAGACACGCCCGTTCTTTCGCCGGACGAGGCCGGGCGAGGCCTGGTGCACGCCGCGCACGAACATAGGTTGCTTTTTTTTGACCACTGGCTCACTGATGTGGTTGGGCACCGTGGCAGCATGGATGAAGCCGTCGCACTACTGGAGCGCTTGGACGTGGCACTGGGGGGCATTCTGAGCGCATGGCGCACGGACGGCGGTTTGCTCTTCATCACCTCCGACCATGGCAACCTGGAGGACAAAAGCACGCGCCGGCACACGCGCAATCCGGTTCCGCTGCTGATTTTGGGCAAAGGGCACCGGCAGGTCGCCGCTCAGATAGCAGATCTAGGCGACATCACGCCGGCGCTGCTCGCTTATCTGGCGAGGTGATTCAGGCGCTGCGCAGCTCGGCGTCGATGTCCCGCTTAAGGCGCTTCACGATCTTGTTGCGCAACCGGGCTGCATCCTTGTCCATCAGCGTCTTTTCGTCGGACTGAAAGGTGAGCCGATACGCTAGGCTCTTCTTGCCGGCGCCGAGCTGCGCGCCGCGGAATACATCGAAAAGCTGCACCTGTGCCAGCCGCTCTCCTCCGGTCTGCGCAATCAGCTCCGTGACCTCGCTCGCTGGCGTGGTCTCGTCCACAATCAGGGCAATGTCCTCGACGATTGCGGGAAAGCGGGGCACCGGTTTTGTGGAGTGGTGGTCGGGCAGGATGGGCAACAGTGCCTCTAGGTCGAAATCAGCTGCCAGTACGGGGTATTCTGTCAACGCAAATGCGGCGCTGACGTGGGGGTGCAGCTCGCCAAAGAACCCTACCGGGCTGCCCGCGAGCAACAGCGCTGCCGTTGCGCCGGGCCGGAAGGATGGATGCTCGCTCGGCTGCACGCTAACATCATCCAGATGGACGGCATCGATCAGCGTATCCACTAGCCCCTTCAGGTCGAAATAATCCACTGGGCTGCGCTCCCGGTCAGTCCAACTTAACGCTGACCGCGACCCGCTCAGCACTACTACCAGTCTGCGGGGCTCGCGCGGGAGGGCGGGCTGCTCATCGGTCGAAGCCGATTTGGGAAGATATACCGGGCCGATTTCGAACAGAGCCAGCCGCTGTTGATAACGGGCGTTGCTTTCGGCGCATTCCAGCACGCTCGCCAGCAGTGAGCGGCGCATGGCGGCGCGTTCGGGGGCGACCGGGTTGCTCAAGGTGACGTAATCGCCCGTAGCGGTGGCGAGCGTGCGCTGCTCCAGTTCGGGCGAGGAGAGTCGATAGGTGATCACTTCCTGCAGGCCAAGATTGACGAGAACATCGCGCATGCGCTCTTCTGTTTCCAGCGCGAGATTGCTATGTTGCGGCGGGGTGGTGTCGGAGATTTGCGTTTCGGGAATGCGCTCGAAACCGTAGATGCGCGCGATTTCCTCCAGCAAATCGGCGATGCCGACTGCGCCGACACCGATATCCAGCCGGTGCTCGGGTACGGTTACGTGCAGCACCGCGCCTTCCTTCTCCACGCGGAATTCAAGCGCAGTGAGGATGCGCACCACTTCGTCCGGCGGAATGGTGATGCCAAGGTTGCGGTCGATTTCGGCCAGCGGCAGTTCCACTACCACCGGCGGGAATGGGCGCGGATACTCGTCGGCAAGTTCTCGTGCGATGCGCCCGCCTCCGAGTTCGCGCATCAGCTCGGCCGCGCGGCGATTGGCACGCGGCGCGATGGCGGGATGAACCCCGCGACTAAAGCGATATCCGGCCTGCGATGATTGCAGCTGCTGCGCGTGTACCGACCGGCGGATGTTGATTAAATCCCAGCTGGCTACCTCCAGGAGCACGTTTGTGGTCGTGGGTGAGACCTCCGATTCGCCTCCGCCCATTATGCCGCCAATGGAGAGCACCCCGACCGTGTCTGCCACCAGGATGGTGAAGCCATCCAGCGCGCGCCCAACGCCATCCAGAGTGGTCAGTTTTTCTGCCGGTTCCGGAAGTCGCGTGATGATGGTCGGGGTCTTTCCGCTGGCGCGCCGGCACAGCACGTCATAATCGAAGGCGTGCAACGGCTGGCCGGTTTCCAGCATCACATAGTTGGTCACATCGACAATGTTGTTTATCGGGCGCATTCCCGCCAACCGCAGCCGGCGCTGCAGCCAGTATGGGGATGGCGCGATGGTGACATTCTCGATTAGCGTCGTGGTGAAGCGCGGGTTCAGCTTGGGCTCGTGGATGTCGATGTTCGGCAGCGGCAACGCGCTGCTTTTTGACGACTTGACCTTCATTTTCCAGGACGGCGGGCGCAGGCTTGCTCCGGTGAGGGCTGCCACCTCTCGCGCTACGCCGATCACACTGGCGTTGCGGGCCATGTTGGGCGTGATGGCGATATCGAAGACTACGTCACCGATGTAATCTGCCAGCGGGGTGCCAGCCGGGGGCGCATCGGGATCGAAGATGATGACGCCCTCGTGCTCGTCAGAAATACCCAACTCTTTCTCCGAGCAAGCCATGGAATATGATTCCACGCCCCGTATTTTCGCGCGCTTGATTCTGGTGACCTCGCGACCGGGCTTGTGCCCGTCGTACAGGCGCGCGCCCTCGCGCGCGTATGCCACCTTCACCGGGGCGGGCAACGTGCCGCTCCCCTTGAACGGGAAGAGATTCGGCGCTCCGGTCAGCACTGTGTGTACGCGTTCGCCATCATTCAGCTGCGCCAACACCAGGCGGTCGGCGTTCGGGTGCGGCTCAACTGCAGTGATGTCAGCGACGACGAAATGCTCTCGATCCCATGCGAGGCCGGTGATTTTGGTCTGCTGCCGTTCCTGCTGTGGCTGTGGCAGACCGATGTATTCCATCGCCTCTACCTCCAGGCCGGCGAAAGTCAGCAGGTGCGCGAGTTCGTGCGGAGGCCGCGCGATTTCAACGTATTCCTTCAGCCAGCTCAGGGGGACTTTCATCGTTTAGTAGCCCGGGAGGTAGTTGAAGGTGGGAATGTTGAAGGTTGAATGTTTGCCTCGCTGCTCGGAAAGGTCATCCCAAAACCTCATATCAAAACTGCTCCAGAAAGCGCAGGTCATTGCCCCAGAAGTAGCGGATGTCCTCGATGCCGTACTTGAGCATGGCGATGCGTTCCGGGCCCATGCCGAAGGCGAAGCCGGTGAATTCGCGCGGGTCGTAGCCACCGTTTTGCAGCACGGTTGGATGCACCATGCCGCAACCCAATATTTCCAGCCAACCAGTGTGCTTACAAACCGAGCATCCATCGCCGGAACACAGGAAGCACTCAATGTCCATTTCCGCACTAGGCTCGGTGAAGGGGAAATGTGAGGCGCGAAAGCGCGTGCCTGTACTCGCGCCAAACATGCGCCGGGCAAAATCGCTGAGCGTGCCTTTCAGGTCGGTGAAGCGGATGTTCTTGCCGACGGCCAATCCTTCGACCTGGTTAAATTGGATCTCGGAGCGGGCGGTAATCTGCTCATAGCGATAGCACATTCCCGGCAAAATCACGCGAATCGGCTCTGGACAGTACTCGCGCATGGCGTGGATTTGTCCCGGAGAAGTGTGCGTGCGCAGGATGACGCCCGGTGTATCTGCGTGAAATGTGTCCCACATATCCCGCGCCGGATGATGCGCGGGGATGTTGAGTAATTCGAAGTTATATTCATCGGTCTCCACATCGGGCGAGCGGTAAACCTGAAAGCCCATCTCCGCCCAGATTGCATAGATGCGGCGCAGGGTTTGCGTGGCGATGTGCAGCCGCCCGCGCTGCACCGGTCTGCCGGGAAGGGTTACGTCCAGCACCGCGGCCGGGGTTGCGTCGAGTTCGGCTCGGCGAAGTTCATCGGCGCGCTGCTGGCAGGCTGCCTTCAGAGAGCGGCGGATTTCATTGGCGCGGCGGCCGATGTCTGGGCGTTCCGCAGCTGGAAGGCTGCCCAAGCTGCCCAGAGCCTGCATCAGTGCGCTTTCCTTCCCCAAATGCCGGGAGCGCCACTCTTTCAGGGCAGTGCTGTCAGCTGCGCGCTGCAGTTCAGAAAGCGCCTGCTGTTTGTTTTTGTGCAGCAACTCGAGCATTATTATCTCCGCTAGGTGCTGTGGCGTCGCCCCTGAAAAAAGCAATCCCGCCCCGAAAAGAAGGGACGGGAACACTGATTCCCGCGGTACCACCCTGCTTGGTCTCTCATGCTGAGACCCGCTTCATTGGGCCGATGAGGCCTGATTGCCCTGCTAACGCGAGGGTCGCGGCGCGGAAAAATGGACATTCAGGCCGGAGCCCGAATGTAGTTCCACCGCGCGGCTCGAGAGTGAATTTCCACCGGATGCTTCCGTGGCTGGCTTCCAGTCTGTGGCCGGCCGTCCCTGTCGGCGTGGCTCCAGTGTACTTAGCTCTGTCGTTGCCGTTGGTTTATTCTCTCGCGAAGATTATCTCAAATTGAGGGCGCTTGTCAAGACGTGCGGCTTGCGCGCGGTATACTTGACTGCGAAAATGGTGGCTCGTATGCGGCGCCGGTGAATATGCATTTTATGGAGGTGTTCCAATGCGCGACTCAAGATTGAAGGTTGTGGCCATAATGCTGGGCATACTGGTGTTCGTGCTCGCGGGAGGTTGGTTATACCTGCGCTCCAGTTTGCCCAAGACCAGCGGGGCGGTCTCGCTTGCCGGGCTGGATGGGCAGGTGGAGATTGTGCGCGATGCGGACGGTGTGCCGCACATTTTCGCCTCCACCGACAACGACGCTTTTTTCGCCTTAGGCTATGTGCATGCTCAGGACCGCCTATGGCAGATGGAATTTCAGCGGCGTACTGGCGCCGGGCGCCTGAGCGAGATATTGGGTGAGGCTACTCTGGACGTGGACAAATTCCTGCGCACGCTGGGCACGTATCGCGCGAGCGAAAGCGCCTGGCCCGCGCTCAGCATGCAGACCAAACTCGCGGTGGAAGCGTATGTCGCCGGCATCAACGCGTGGATTGGGGAGGGGCGTACGCTGCCGATCGAATTCCTGATTCTGGGGGTGAAGCCGGAGCCATGGACTGTATATGATTCCATGGTGTGGTCAAAGATGATGATGTGGGACCTTGGCGGGAACTGGGATGATGAGCTGCTGCGCACGCTGCTACTATCAGCCGTAGGCCGAGAACGCGCCGCCGAACTGATGCCGGGCTATCCAGTCAGGGCGACCACTATTCTGGCTGCCGACACCGCCGGTTCATTGTTGGCGCTGGACGCTTTCCTGACGGACAGTTTGCAGCTCGGCGGTCTTGATGTGGGCAGCAATAACTGGGTCATTGGTGGCGGCCGCACCGAAAGTGGGCAGCCACTGCTGGCAAACGATCCGCATCTGGGAGCGAGCATTCCCTCTATCTGGTATCTGGTTGAGCTGCAGGGGGACAGGTTGCACGTGACGGGCGCTACTTTTCCAGGCATGCCCATTATTCCCATTGGTCACAACGATAACATCGCCTGGGGGATGACCAACCTGGGACCGGACGTGCAGGACTTGTATATCGAGCGCATCAACCCACAACACCCGAACCAATATGAGGTCGATGGCGAGTGGGTTGACATGACCATTGTGGCGGAGGAAATAGTGGTCAAGGGTGAAGAGGAAGCGCTGCTATACGCTGCGCGCAGCACCCGCCACGGGCCACTAATCAGCGACGTTTCCGGCAAGGCCGCCGCCCCGTTGGCGCTGCGCTGGACGGCTCTGGACAGCGCGGACACCACCGCGGTTGCATTCTTCGACATGGCCTATGCCGCCAACTGGGAGGAATTCACGGCGGCGCTGCAGGATTATGTTGCGCCCAGTCAGAACATAGTCTACGCGGACCGGGAGGGCAACATCGGCTATTACGGGCCCGGGCGCATCCCAATTCGCGCGAAGGGTGATGGCACCGCGCCGGTTCCGGGCTGGGACAGCGACTACGAGTGGCAGGGCTGGATCCCTTTTGATGAATTGCCGCACGCTTTCAATCCGCCCGAGGGGTACATTGTCACTGCCAACAATAAAGTGGTGGCGGATGATTATCCCTATTTTATTTCCAGCAGCTGGGCGCCGCCCTATCGGGCCGAACGAGTTGTCGAATTGGTCGAGCAAATGAGCGCTGGCGGCCGCAAGCTCTCCCGCGCGGACATGATCGCGATCCAGAGCGATCAGGTGAGCCGGCAGGTGCGCGAATTGCTGCCGTACCTGTTGGCGGTGGACCCGCAGGATGAGCGCCAGGCCGCCGCGCTCGATTATCTTCGCGGATGGGATAGCGAGATGGGTGTGGAGAGCGTCGCGCCGACGATATACACTGCCTGGTTCCACCAGCTCGGGCTGATCATTTTCGAGGACGATTTGCGCGGCGCGGTTTACGATCAGTTCGCCGATCATAAACATGCATCCTTTTTGGCGAGTGTGCTAAGTGAAAGCGCAAACCCGTGGTGCGACAACGTGCTCACCGTGCCGCTGGAGAACTGCGCGGATGCCGCTGCGCGGGCTCTGCAGCGCGCGCTGGATGCGCTGGCGGAGCAGCTGGGAAAGAATATGGCGCGCTGGCAATGGGGCGAAGTGCATCAGGTCAGTTATCCGCACAATCCCTTCAGCGAAGCGGGGGCGTTACGCCCGATTTTTCAGCGCCAGATTGCCAATGGCGGCGGTCCGTATACCGTCAACGTCGGCCCTTATAGACTCTCAGAACCGTACACGCAGGCGCATGTGCCCAGCTACAGGCAGATTGTGGATTTGAGCGATTGGAACAGCAGCCTGTTCATGCACACCACCGGGCAATCCGGCAATGTGCTCAGCAGGCATTATGACGATTTTATCGAGCGGCACCAGGCGGTGGATTATTTGCGCATGAGTTTCGGACGTGAAAATGTGGCTGGGGATGTGCTGGTACTGAAGCCGGATTAATCGCCGCGGGCGTTCAGGTCCCAGCTGCTGTCGGTACTGTCGATGATTTCGTCCCCTTCCGCGCTGAACTGGTTTGGCCGAACCGGTTCCGAGCTAGTCCTGGTTGCTTCTCATGTCGGCTAGGAACAGATCCCACTCGTCGGGACCGCACGACGTATTTTTCTAGCTGTGCGCTCATGACAGCATGGAAAGGAGGGGTCAGTGTCACTCTGGGTGCCTGTCACGTGGCTGCGCAGGCTAGGGGGATTGACAGTCCAACTGGGTAGCGTGCCAAGTGCACGACATATGGGGAGAGACTAAGCACAGGCAGGCCGGGTTGCTTCTAGATCCATCGCATAAGCTGTCTCCCGCTCCTGCCTAAATTGCGATGTGTACAGGTGGTAGTATTGGCCGCGCGCGCGGATCAAATCCGCATGGTTTCCGGTCTCCGCAATGCGTCCATGCTCCAAAACCACTATGCGGTCAGCGCGCTGGATTGTGGACAGTCGATGGGCGATCACAAAAGTAGTGCGACCCTTCATCAACGCTTCCATCCCGCGCTGGATGAGCGCCTCCGTCAACGTGTCCACCGAGCTGGTTGCCTCGTCCAAAATGAAGATCTCCGGCTTCGCCAGCACCGCCCGCGCTAGGCTGATAAGCTGCTTCTGCCCGACCGACAGAAGGATACCTTCCTCGCCTACCTCTTCATCGTAACCCCGCTCTAGGGTGACGATGAAATCGTGTGCCCCCGCCACGTTCGCCGCCCGTTCGATGTCCTCGTCGGAGGCGGCTAGGTCGCCGTAACGGATGTTTTCGCGCACGGTGCCGGAGAAGAGATGCGGTGTCTGCAGCACCATGCCGATCCGCGACTGGATGGCGTGCATGGAGTACTCAGTGTAATCGCGTCCCCCGATTCGGATCACGCCACCTCGTGGCTCGTAAAAGCGGCAGATCATGTTGACCACCGTGGTCTTGCCTGCCCCCGTCGGCCCCACCAGTGCAATTGTCTCGCCTCGCTTTACCCGCAGCGTGAAATTAGTCAGCACCGGCTTTTGCGGGTCGTAATAGAAATCGACGCCCTCAAATACCAGATCCCCTCGGATTGTGCCCGGGTCCACCGAGCCGGGTCGGTCTGCGACCTCAGGCACCGAGTCGATTAACCCGAACACGCGCTCGGCTGAAGCCACTGCCTGCTGCATTTCTGCGTAAACACGGGCCATTTCCTGAATCGGCCACAGCATGAATGTGACATATGAGATGAAGGCTTGGATTCCGCCAATTGTGACGTTACCCAGCTGTGCCTGCAGGCCTCCATACCAGGCGATGCCACCCACGGCAAATGCGGTGATGAGTTGTACCATCGGTAGAAACAGGGCTGAAAGCCAGGCGGCGCGGAAACCGGCGCGGTACATTTCGCCCGTTAGTTCGCCGAACTCGGTTAGATTAGCCTCCTCTCGGCCCAGAGCCTTCACCACGCGCACGCCGCTGATGTTCTCGGCGTACGCGCCGGTCACCCTTGAGTTCAACTTGCGCACCTGCCGGTACTCGGTTAACACCTTGCGCTTGAACAGGGCCGCTGTGAGCAGCAGCGCCGGCACAATTCCCAACACCACCAGCGCGAGCCGCCAGTTGATGTAGAGCATGAAGGCCATCGCAGTGCCGATGTTCACGATGCCCCAGGTGATATCCAGCAGCCCCCAACTGACCAGCTCTCCCACCCGCGAAGAGTCGGAGGTCACGCGCGACATGATCCAGCCAACGGGAGTGCGATCGAAATATGAGAATGACAGATCCTGCAGGTGGCTGAACATTTTCTGGCGCAGGTCGTACTGGATGCGCTCTCCCAGGATGCCGCACAAATAAATGAAGCCGAACACCGCGCCAGCCTGCACGAATATCAGTCCAGCGTACACGGTTACCAATCTATACAGGGTCGCCAGATCCCGGCCCAGGATGCCCTCATCAATGATGCGTTTGCTGAGAAAAGTGAAGTAAGAATCCAGCGCCGCCACCAGCGCGATCATCAGTACAAAGCCCACAACCCACGGCCAGTGTGGCTTGGTCTGGGCCAGAATGCGAAGAACCGTCCGCCCGTTGAATTGGGTAGTGTATTCTTCCTCCGTGAATTCGTAACTGTCGTGTTCCGCCATTTTTCCCCGATTGTTACGCGAGTCTCAATTCCTGTTGAAGCTCATCTTCGATGCGGGCCTGCAACTCGAAAATGCGGCGGTAGTAACCCCTTTGTTCCGTCAACTCCGCGTGTGTGCCGCGTTGCACGACGCGACCGCGGTCCAGCACCAAAATAAGGTCGGCGTTCATCACCGTGTGGATACGGTGCGCGATGATGAAAGTGGTGCGGCCTGCGCCGAGCTGCTCCAGCGAAGCAAGTATGGCGGCCTCGGTTTCAGCGTCTACCGCCGCAGTCGCGTCGTCCATTATCAGGATGCGGGGGTCCTTTAGCAGGGTGCGGGCGATGGCGATGCGCTGTTTTTGCCCGCCGGAAAGGGTGACCCCTTTCTCGCCCACAAGCGTGTTGTAACTATCGGGCAGCTCGAGGATGGAGTCGTGGATCGCCGCTGCGCGCGCGGCCTTTTCCACGGCCGCATCGGGCACATCGCGCCCAACTCCGTAGACTACGTTCTCGCGAATAGTGCGCGAGAAAAGGAACGATTCCTGTGCCACGATTCCGATATGGTTGCGCAGATAGCGGCGCGCATAGCAGTTGAGATCCACGCCGTCTAGGGTGATGCTGCCGCTCGTGAATTCATAAAAACGCGGCAGCAGGTGCGCCAGCGAGGTCTTTCCAGACCCCGGCGGGCCCAGCAGAGCCACGGTCTGGCCGGGAGCGGCTGTGAAGCTGATCTCTTCCAGCACAGGGTTGCCGCCGCCATAGCAGAAGCTGACATCTCTGAAGATGACTTCACCGCGCAAGTCGTCCCCAGGGCTGTGGCTACCGGCCGTCAACGGTTCGCGCTCCTCGCGGATTACCTCGGCTACTCGTCCGTATGAGATCATCGCCATGGATGTCTGTACGATCAGCCGCCCCAGGTTGCGCAGTGGCCAGATGATCCATACGATCATGCCCGCGTAGGCCAGATATGTGCCCAGCGACATTATGCCGTTGAGCGTCATCAGCGCGCCGACCAGTAAGCCGCCCAGCATCTGGAAGCCGCAGATCACATCAGAGGTTGGCCAGTACAAGGAGTGCATCAGCAGCAGCTTGCGACCGCGCCTGAACTTACCCCAATTAACCACTTCAAATTTGTCACGTTCATAGTCCTGGCGCGCGAACGCCTTCACCACGCGCACACCGCTCAAGTTCTCCTGCAACGTGGTTGATAGCACCGCATCCTGCTCCTGGTAGGCTTCGTAGGCGGTAGCGATCTTGCGGAAGAAGAAGATGGAGAGGGCCAATATTATCGGGACTGCAATGACGGAAAGCAGCGCGAGCCGCCAGTTCAGGTGCAGCAGGGCAGCCAGGTTGATGAAAAACAGCAGCAAGATGCGCCCGACCCCGATGGCCTGCTCGGAATAGAATCGGCGGATCGTATCCACATCTGAAGAGGCGCGCTGCACCAGTTCACCGGTCCCTGTGTTGCCGTGATAGGTGAACGAAAGGCGCTGCAGATGGTCGTACAGATAGTTGCGCAGGCGCAGCGTAATGCCTTCGGAGGTGCGTGCCGCCAAGCGCCCGCTGTTGAAAGTGAAGCCGCCTTCCAGCAGCGCCAGCCCGACGAAGCCCAGACCTATCAGCAGCAATGGAAATTCCGTGCGCCCCTCACCCAGAATGTCATCCACGAAGAAGCGCAGCAGGAAATACGTGGCCGTCTTGGCAGTGGCCGCCAGTCCCATGCTGGCCGCAGCGCCAAAATACAGCTTGCGAAATCCGGTCATGATGCGCCACAGACCCAGCAGGCGGTTTTCCGTCAGGGCATCTTGGAGGTCATAGGAATTCGAGTGCATGATCAGGGCTTTGCTTTCAGGGTGTCGGAACCCCTTTGACGAGACAGCAGCCGGATTTGTGAAACTGGGGCCCAACGCCGTGCTGGTTGCTGGAATTCACGGTGATGGGCCGTGTTAGTCTTCTGGTGTGATCTCGATGGAGAAGTGAGACCACCGCGTTGAAACTCACAGTCAATTATATGCCGTAATCAGACCGGCGCATCCACGGGCGAGCATTCGGGCCAGCTGCGCCTTTTGTGGTCAGCAACTGGCGGAAATGACCGTGCTGCCCCGGGGCGCTTGTGGCGGCGCGCGCCAGTCATTTTCCGCGCGAGTCATACGTACATCATGTTATATCCGGGTGAAAAAACAAACCCTCTGCGGAGCTTTTCCACAGAGGGTTTCTGGCGCCCTCGGCAGGACTCGAACCTGCGACCCCCTAGTCCGCAACCAGGTGCTCTATCCGCTGAGCTACGAGGGCAAGGTTGCCAGTTGCATGGCAGGCGTTGAGGAGGACTGGCGGGGAGGGAGGGATTCGAACCCTCGGTCGAGTTTTACCCCGACAACCACTTAGCAGGCGGCCCCGATCGTCCACTCCGGCACCTCCCCGGGTGACCATTCTGGCGGAGGGAGAGGGATTCGAACCCCCGGTGAGGTTTCCCCCACAGTTGTTTTCAAGACAACCGCCTTAGTCCACTCGGCCATCCCTCCACGATTTGTGACGGTGGAGAGTCTCTCTCGGGCGGGGGCATTCTACCATGCGGATTATGCGTCAGTCAACGCTTTCTCGGCGGCAGGCAGGCTGCCGGCGCAGGAGGCCACCACTACCGCCGCGGCGTGGTCGTGAGTGTGGCTCAGGCTGAGGGACCATTCCTCCAGACCCATCTCGGCAGCCAATGCCTGTGCCGGGCCGTACAGCCGCAGCAACGGCCGCCGCTGCTGGTCGCGGGTGATTTCGATGTCGCGCCAGCCGACTTTCCCGATGCCGCAACCGAGCGCTTTGGAGACGGCCTCTTTGGCGGCCAGGCGCGCTGCTAGCGAGGGCGTGCGCCCGTTGGCCTCCACCAGTTCGCTCTCGGTGTAGACGCGCTCCAGAAAACGCTCGCCGTGGCTTAATATCGCCTCGTCGATGCGACAGACTTCGATGATGTCAATGCCGGTGCGCAACATATTATTCCGGTCCAGCCACCGCGAGGACGTGTTTCTTGCTATCGAGCAAACGAGCCGCTGCGCCGCGAATATCGGCGCGCGTGAGGGAGTTAATCTGATCCGGTAAGCGCTGCAGGTAATCCAGCTCGAGGCTGTGCAGCTCGATGGCTGCCAGCGTCCCGGCCACGCCCTCGTTGGTCTCCAGCTGCAACGGCAAGCGGCCCAGGATTAAGGACTTGCTGTCGGCCAGTTCGGTCGGGGTGACGAGGCGGGTGGCGAGACGGTCGATTTCAGCAAGCATGGTGGCAATCGCCGCATCCACCTTCGCTGGATTGACGCCGGCTATCAGCCTCCAGGTTCCGGGGCCGAAGCTGCCGTCGGCGCGGCTGAATGAATAGTAAGCCATCCCGCGTTTTTTGCGCACGTTTTGCCCCAACCGTCCGTACATGCCGAACACGCCCAGGATGCTGTTTGCCACGCGCACTGCCTGGAAATCAGGGTCGCTGCGGCGCGGGCCAAAAAAACCGAGCACGATGTCAGTTTGCGTCTTGCCCGGGATTTGCACGCGCCGGTTTTCACTACCGTTCAGGGCGCGCCCTGTGGGCGCGGGTGCGCGGGCGGGCTGGCGGGCGTTGCTCCAATCGCCGAAGTGTTTCTCAACCAGCTTGACTGCGGCCTGCGTGGATACACTACCGACGATCACCACAATCATTTCCGCCGGCCCGTAGTGCTTCCGCTGGTATTGTTTCAACTCGGTGCGGGTGATTGCCGCGACCGTGTCCGGGTAACCATCGTTGGAGTATCCGTAGGGGTGGTCGCCTCCGAACAGCGCTTCGTAGAAAGTCAGCGCCGCCATGGCGCGCGTGTTGTGCGCGCGCATGGCCAGCCCGGTGAGCGTTTCTCCGCGCAGGCGTTCTATATGGTCTGCGGGGAAAGTGGGATTGCGCACAATATCGGCGGCGGTCGCGAGCAGCATGTCAAGGTCTTCCGCCAGTGCCTTGCCACCGAAACCGCCGGTGTGTACCCCGCAGCTGCTGCCCAGGCTGGCGCCCACCGACTCGATGCGTTCGTGAATCTGGTCGAAGCTGGCATCGCGCGTGCCGCGCATGAGCATGGCGGCGGTGAAGTTCGCCAGGCCCGCGTGCGAGCGACCCTCGTATATCGATCCGGCGTGAATGCTGGCATCCACAACCACTGCGGGGCTGTTCGGATTCTCGCGCGCCAGCACGGTGATGCCATTCGGCAAGGTGTGGCGCGTGATGTCGTGTGGGCCGGGCAGGGAATGCATGGCAGTCGGCTAAAGTGCGTTCAACCGTCGTTGGGAATGTAGTGGCCCACGGTGCGGTTCGCGGCCGTGAGAACAAGTTGTGCTACGCGCTGCACATCCGCGGCCGTGACCGCATCCAACCGGTCGAGGTAGGTTGTGAACCAGGTGTATTCATCTAGGATTTCTGCAAAGCCATACCAGAATCCCAGGTTGGAGACGCTCTCGGCGCTGTAGGCGAACATGGCGCGCGCCTGTTTTTTCGCCTTTGCCAGTTCCTCCTCTGCGGGCGGAGTGGCCATGGCGCGGTCCATTTCTTCATCAAGCGCGGCCTCTACCTTCTGCAGTGCGCTGTCTGCGCGCACCGCGCAAGTGATGCTGTAGAGATATGGGTCCACCGTGGCGGCAAGGTTGCCACTGAACCCGGCGGCAAGCTCGGTGAGCACCAGCGCGCGGTACAGGCGACTGGTCTTGTTGCTGATGCCGCCGCCGAAAAGATTGAAGGAACTTGCGCCCGCCAGAATGCTGTCGAGCACAATCATGGGGAAGAAGTCCGGGTCGGTGGCGGCGGGAGCGTGGTAGGCCGCCTGCAGGTATGCGGTCTGGCCTTCCCCTTCCAGATGCACCCGGCGTTCACCGCGCTGGTTGGGTTCCGGGCGCACGAAGAGCCCCGGATCATCGCGCTTTGGGACTGCGCCGAAAAGCGCGCGAATGCGCTTCAGCATCGGCGTGGTTTTAAAATCCCCGACGGCCACCACTATGGCGTTGTTGGGGACGTAGTGAGCGCGATAGTGGGCGTAGAGGTCTGCGCGGGTCATGGTTTCAATGTCGACCTGATCTCCGAGCACCTCGTGGTGGTAGGGGTGCACTCGGAAAGCGGCTGCCTGCACCTCCTCCGAAAGCAAGAAAGTGGGCTGGTTTTCGCTGCCCTGTCGCTCGGAAATGATGACCGTGCGTTCGGATTGAACGTCTTTTTTCGTGTAACGACTGTTGACCATGCGGTCGGCTTCCAGTTGTAGGGCGAGGTCGATCTGTTCGGCCGGCATGGTCTCGAAATACGCCGTCCAATCTATCCAGGTCATGGCGTTCCACATGCCCCCCACGCGCGAAACGGCACGCTCCACGCTGTCGGCGGGGAAGGCGGCGGTGCCCTTGAACTGCATGTGCTCCACCCAGTGGGAACTGCCGGTGCGGCCGGTGCGCTCGTGGCGTGAGCCCACCCGATACCAGACCCAGAAACTGGCAACTGGGGCGGTGTGCACCGATTTCAACACCACCGTCAACCCGTTTCGCAGGCGGGTCTTGATGACAGTGTTGCGCGGCATTATCTGGCTGTCTCGGCGCTTGCGTCGTAGCCGCGACCGATGCCGCGATGCACAAAGCCGCGCGCTTGAAGCTCGCGCGTGGAATAAATGTTACGGCCATCTATGACCACGTTCCCGCGCATGGCAGCGAGCACGCGCTCAAGATCCAGCTGCTTAAACTCGTTCCATTCCGTCACCACTACCAGTGCGTCGCAACCGGCCGCGAGCACATAGGGGTCATCCGCATAATGAATTTCTGGCATCAGTCTCTGGGCGTTAGGGATGGCCACTGGGTCGTAGGCGCGCACCTCTGCGCCGGATTGCATCAGGGTGGCGGCGATGTCGATGGAGGGCGCATCGCGCATGTCATCGGTGTTTGGCTTGAAGGCAAGCCCAAGCAATCCGATCACTTTCCCGTTCAAATCCTCGCCCAGAGTTTCCCGCAATCTGGCCAACACTTTTAGGCGAGCATCAGCGTTAATGTCCATCACGCTGCGCAGCAGCTGTGGGTGTTTCCCCTGCACGGAGGCCATGTGCGCGAGGGCTTTGACGTCCTTGAGGAAACAGCTGCCGCCGTACCCGATGCCGGCGTCGAGGAATGCGGGGCCGATGCGCGGGTCATAGCCCATGCCGACGGCCACTTCTTTGATGTCTGCACCGAGGTCTTCGCAGATGTTGGCGATTTCGTTGATGAAGGAAATCCGCGTGGCTAGGAACGCGTTGGACGCGTATTTTATCATCTCGGCGGTGCGCAAATCGGTGACCATTATAGGGGCGCGCAGCGGCAAGTGCAACTGGGCGACGCGGTCGGCGGCGTCGGCCTCCAGCGACCCGAGCACGGTACGGTGCGGGTTCATGAAATCCTGCAGCGCGCTGCCCTCCCGCAAGAATTCCGGGCAAGAGACCACGGAGAAGTCGATGGCTTCCGGTTGATTCTCGCGCACAATATTCGCTACCCAGTCTCCGGTTCCGACCGGCACGGTGGATTTGTTGACAATCACCAGCGGCGCTTTCATGGCCTTGGCGATTGAAGTGGCGGCCTGACGCACGTATTGCAGATCGGCTTCGCCGTCGACGCCTTCCGGAGTGCCGACGGCGATGAACGCGAAATCGGCCCTTTCAAGCGCATCTTCGTAATCGGTGCTGAAGCGCAATCGTCCGGCCTGCACGTGTCGTTCCACCATCTCGGCGAGGCCCGGCTCGTAGATGGGCAGCACGCCCTGTTTAAGGTTGTGGATGCGTTCAGCGTCGATATCCAGGCAGCACACTTTGTTGCCCAGATCTGCGAAACAGGCGCCTGTGACCAGACCTACATAACCAGCACCGATTACAGCGATGTTTTCCATAGCGAGTTCACCTTCTTATCTCAGGCGCGTCCGCGTTCCGCCCGCATGAGTGGCCTGGAATGATACCATAGCCGCTGCTGCCGAAACCGCAGCGCCTATGCATTATAATCGGTGCGCGCGGCCGGCAGACCGAGCGGAGGTGTGTGCTCGCTCTCCGTGCCGCAGCCAGCAAGTGAACCGTGTTTGAGTTTGTATTTCTGGGAACTTCGGCGTCGGCGCCTTCAGTGCACCGCGGTCTTTCGGCGCACATGGTCATGCACCGGGAGCACCGTTTCCTGATTGATTGCGGCGAGGGGACCCAGCGGCAGATATTGCGCAGCGGGCTGGGTTTTAAGCGGCTGCAAAAAATCCTGATTACCCACGGGCATCTTGACCACATTCTGGGGTTGGGTGGGTTGCTCTCCACGCTCACCCGCTGGGAAGCGATTGAGCATGTGGAAATATGGGCCGGGCGGGCACCGCTGCGGCGCATCCGCGAACTGCTTTTCGGTGTGGTTTTCCGGGGCGAACGCGCGCAGTTGCGCATTGAGCTAAAGGAACTCGCGGCCGGACTGGTGGCGGAAAGCAATTCGTTTGAGCTGCACGCGTTCCCAGTGACGCATCGCGGTGGGCACTGTTTCGGTTTTAGCTTTCAGGAAAAGCCGCGCCGTCCTTTTATGGAGGAAAAGGCTGCGGCGCTGGGTATCCCGCAAGGCCCGGAACGGCGCGAACTGGTGCAGGGTCGCGCGGTCACTTTGCTGGGCGGGGCCGTGGTGCTACCCGATGAAGTGCTGGGCCCGGCCGAGCCCGGCACGAAACTGGTGCATGTTGGCGATGCCGGGCGCACGGATGACCTGCTGGAACACTGTCAGGGCGCGGATGCGCTCATTATCGAAGCAACTTACCTGCAGCGCGAGGCTGAGCTGGCGCGGCGCTTTGGCCACCTTACGGCGATGCAGGCTGCCGAGCTGGCTCGCGCCGCCGACGTGCGCCGATTGTATCTGACGCACCTCTCCCGCCGCTACCGCGAACGTGATGTACTCGCCGAAGCGCGCGCCGTTTTCGCGGATACAGTCGTTGCGCGAGACCTGGATCAGTTTCAGGTGAAAGGAGAAAAATGAGGCGCGGAACGCGCTTCACTGGTGGCAATTACCGGCTGTCCAGATACTGGATGTTGAAACTCTTGGCGACGGTCCCTCGGGCGCTGCCAACCTCCACGCGCACGCGGTAGTTTGCCATCGGCATCCCTTCCCCAACCATACTGACGGGAAAGGCCACGCTGGTGCGGCCATCCGGCCCGGTTTCAGCGAGAAGCAGCCGGGTGGCGCCCTGCGAGGTGTCCAGTTCGAGGCTGGCGGTCGCTCCGGCAATTGGGTGGCTCTGGAGGTCCATCACCAGTACATTGATTTCTTGCTTGTCATGTGGCAGCGCGAATGGCAGCGTCGCCCAGGCGTGGACGGCAAAACCCGCATCGGCAGATTTTGGGGCCGCGGCGGGCTGCATAGCTAGGGTTGAGAATATTTCCTGCGAATAAGCCAGCCCCAATTTTTTCGGGGCCACGCCGGGAATCTCGCGGTCACCTGAATCTCGCCGCCACACGAGGGCGAGGTTCTCAAAATACTGTGTCAGCGCGCCGTTTTCCACAAAGGCTTCGGTGATTGGCGCGCCAAAGATGCTCTCACCGCCGTGCAAATCGTAATAGGTTTTGAAAGCGACGAGCACATTGTGCCCGGTGGATGGAAAGTAGGCTGCGCCAGGCACATCCGAAGGCGGCTGCGCGGCGTCGGCGTGACCATACCCCAGAATCCCCAACGGGCGCAGGCGTGCGCCTTCCGGGGCATGCGCGTCCGCCACGATCACCACGTTGGTGAAAACCTGTTCGATCAAGCCATCTGCCGCCGCGCCGGGCTGACTGAGCGGTTCCCCAAACACCACCCGCCCGCCGTGCGCCTGCACGAAGGCAGCAATGGCCGCGCTCGCGGGCGAGCTTTCTGCTGCGGCGTCACTGTTCGCCGTGAGGTCGCTCTCAGTTTTGTCGGTCAGATTGGCGTAGATGAATTTTCCGACCGGCTCCAAATGCACTGACTGGTCGGCCGGCAACGAATTATCCCAAATCAGTACCGCCCGCTCGAAGCGCTGCTCGAGTTGATGGTCGTTGCGCGCGCTGGCCGGTCCGAGCGGATACCCAAAAAATCGAACGCCACCGTGTTTCTGGAAATAACGGCGGAACGTGCCCTGCACGGAGTGCCCCGTTTCGCGGAATAGAAGCCCCGAGGTGTCCACGCTGTGCGCTGCTGGTGGCTGCAATTGGCGCATTTCTGCCGGCAGTGGCGAGAGCGTGATGCGCCCGCCGAGCTCTCTGCCGGCGTGGTGCTGCAGGCACCCGCCCACATAACAGCGCATCGAGAGCGATTCATCGATGATGAATCGCTCGCCGACTGGCGCGCCGAGCACCTGCTCTGCCCCGTGTGCGCGGTAAAACTGCTCAAAGTCGGCGGATTGGATGTTTGGGGCGCTGCGCTCGAGAGTACAGGCGCTAAGAAGGGTGGTGCTGGTCAGCAGACAGAAGGCAATGCAGGTTGTGAGGCGGGTCATATCGCCGGTCGGCTCACTGCACCCGCGTCAAGTGTAGGGCGCTTGCGCCGGCTCCGACAGGAATTTTGGCCGGCAGCACAGCACCAGTTGGCGGGCAGCACGCACTTCGTCCATGCGCGCCACCGGCGTGGTGTGCGGTGCGCCGCGAAGTTCTTCGGGGTTGTCTCGCGCCGTGGCGGCAATCTGCAGCAGTGCGTCCGCGAACGCGTCAAGCGTCTCCCGACTTTCGGTCTCGGTCGGCTCAATCATCAATGCCTCGTGCACGATGAGCGGGAAATAGTTTGTGGGCGGATGAAAGCCGAAATCCATCAGCCGTTTGCTGACATCCAACGCGTGTACATCGGGAGCGCCGCGCCAGCGACCTTCGACCACGAATTCGTGCAGGCATGCACGCTCGAATGGCAGATGATATTCCGCGCGCACTTTGGATAGCAGGTAATTTGCGTTGAGTACGGCATGTTCGGCGTTGGCGCGCAACCCGGCCGCACCGTGAATACGGATGTAGGCGTAAGCCCGCACCAGCACGCCGAACTGTCCGTTGAAGGCTTTCATGCGGCCGATGGTTTTGGGCGGGGCCGCGAAGCCATACAGCGGCGGCTCTTTCTCGTCGCCCTCTTCAATGATTGCCACGATTGGCGAAGGAAGGTAATCCGCCATCCGCTCTGAGACTCCCACCGGCCCCGAGCCGGGACCGCCGCCGCCATGCGGGGTGGAAAAGGTCTTGTGCAGGTTGTAGTGCATCACATCGAAGCCGAAGTCGCCGGGACGGATGACGCCGGTGAGCGCGTTCATGTTTGCGCCGTCCCCGTAAATCAGCCCGCCGCAATCTCGCGTCAACTGCACCACCTCCTCGATGTGTTCCTCGAACAGGCCCAGCGTGTTGGGGTTGGTGATCATTAGCCCGACCACATCTTCGCCGCACTCGGCGCGCAGCGCTTTCACGTCCACGTTTCCGCGCCCATCGGAGGGCAGCTCGATTACTTCCAGGCCGCTCATGGTGGTGCTGGCTGGGTTGGTCCCATGCGCGGAATCCGGGATGAGGATTTTGTGTCGGGCCATATCGCCGCGCGCGAGATGGTAAGCGCGCATCATCAGGATTCCGGTGAGTTCGCCGTGCGCGCCGGCCGCGGGCTGCAGGCTGACTCCGGCGAAGCCGCCAATCTCTTTCAACCATTCCTGCAGCTCGTACATCAACGCAAGGCTGCCCTGCACCGTATTCGCTTCCTGCAGCGGGTGGGCGTGGAGGAACCCGGGCAGCCGCGCAGCGTCCTCGTTGATGCGAGGGTTGTATTTCATAGTGCATGAACCAAGCGGATAGAAGCCGGTATCGATGGAATGATTCAGTTGTGAAAGGCGCTGGAAGTGACGCACTGCATCGAGCTGTGTGATCTCCGGCAGGCCCAGCTCCTCGCGGAGCAGGTCTGAGGGCAATTCCGCGTGAGGAACGTCCGGCTCGGGCAGCGGGGCGCCGCTGCGCCCGGGCCTGCTCAAATCGTAAACGAGCGGCTCTAGCCGGCTGCCGAGTGCGCTCATGTTATCTCTCCGAGCGCCTCAACAAGGCAATCGATGTCCTCGCGCGTGGCCATCTCGGTCACGGCCAGCAGCATGTGGTTCTCCAGATGGGCATAGTCTTGCCCGAGGTCATAGCCACCAATCAGGCCATAATCGTCAAAGAGGGCGGTGTTTATCTCCGCCACCGGCCCCGGACAGCGCAGCGCGAATTCGTGAAAAAAGGCCCGTTCCCGCCGAACTGAGAAGCCGGGCAGTACGTCGATGCAATCGGCGGCGTAATGGGCTTTGTGGTAACACAACTCGGCGACTTTGCGCAGACCCTGCTTTCCGAGCACCGAAAGGTATATCGCGGCTGCGGTGGCCATCAAACCCTGATTGGTGCAGATGTTGGAGGTGGCTTTGTCGCGCCGGATGTGCTGCTCGCGCGGGGTGAGCGTGAGCACATAGCCGCGCTTGCCGTTCGCATCCACGGTCTCGCCCACAAGGCGGCCGGCCAATTTGCGCACGTATTTTTCGCGAGTGGCAAAGAAGCCGAGGTATGGTCCGCCATACGACATGGGGATTCCCAGTGGCTGCCCCTCACCGACCACGATGTCGGCGCCGTACTCTCCCGGCGGCTTGAGCATTCCCAGAGCGATGGGGTTGGCGACTACGCACAGTAGAGCGCCGACGTCGTGGACAGCGTTCTGCAGTCCGCGCATATCCTCTAATTCGCCGAGGAAATTGGGGTATTGCAGTATTAGCAACGCGGTCTGGTCATCGAGCTGCGCGATGATGTCATCCAGATCCGCCGCCGAGTCATCGTCTCCCACGATAGTCAGCCCCATGCCCTGTGTGTACGTGCGCACCACCTGGCGGTACTGCGGGTGCAGCGTGGCTGACAGGATGATCTTGGCGCGCCGCCCGCGGAACTGGTTCAGCGCCATGATGACTGCCTCTGCGGTGGAGGTTGCGCCGTCGTAGTGGCTGGCGTTGGCCACCTCCATGCCGGTGAGCGCGCAAATCATGCTCTGGTACTCGAACATAGTTTGCAGCGTGCCCTGAGACACCTCCGGCTGATAGGGGGTGTATGCGGTCATGAATTCGCCGCGCAGCAGCATGTGATTCACCAGTGCGGGGACGTAGTGATGATATGCGCCTGCGCCGAGAAAACAGGGATGGTGGCTGGCTTCGGCATTGGATTCTGCCAGTTCCTGCAACTCGCGGAGCACCTCCAATTCTGACAATGGTTCGGGCAGGTCAAGCGCCGGAAAGCGATGCTGCTCGGGAATGAGGTCGAAGAAATCCTCAAGGCGCTCGACATCACACGCTGCCAGCATGTGCGTCCGGTCTGCGTCGGTGTGCGGTAGATAATTCATGGCGCGGTCACCGACTGGTTGCTGCGGGCAGTATGGAAACAGGCCAGACTGCTGCGGTCAATCGTCACGGGCTGCACAGTGGCGGGCGTACGCGTCAGCATCCATCAAACTATCAATCTCGGCGGGGTCGGCGGGAGTCAGCTTGATGAACCAGGCTTCCCCGTAAGGATCGGCGTTCACCTTCTCGGGCTCATCTTCAATGGCGCTGTTTGCCTCGGTCACTGCACCGCTCATTGGCATGTGCACATCGGCGGCCGCCTTGACCGACTCGACCGTGGCGACGATATCACCCTGCTCAAATGTTTCTCCGCTAACCGGCAGTTCCACATACACGATATCTGAGAGCTGGTCCTGGGCGTAGTCTGTGAGGCCCAGCGTGGCACTGTCGCCCGTGAGTATAATCCATTCATCGGTTTCAGCGTACTTTCGGTCGTCTGGTGTGTTCCAAGTCATCTCGTTGCCTCCTGATAGTTTCTGGCCCGACTGAGGTCGGCGAAAAAAAAGGGGACGCATCGATTATCTCGAACGTCCCCTCTGTCATAGACCTGAGAGATTCACCCGCCAAGCCGGGTTTGCCCCGTCGGTGTCATGAGACTTTCCAGAGGATGTAGCGATTGCGCGGTCCTTTTACCTGAGAGTTTCATCCAAGAGTGTGGATTTGCCCCTTCGGTGCCGCCGCGCTGCCTGGCGCAGCGGTCTCTCCCCCGCAATCGGTGAATTGTAAACGGCATTGTATGTTTTAGGCGTACGGTTGTCAAGTAGCAAGTGATCGCCCTATTTTTCCAGCGCGAGGATGCTACTCAGGGCCTGCTCAAAGCTGTCTGTCAACTTTGACCAGTCGCAGTGTTTTTTCGCGAATGCACGTGCTTTGCGGCCATCCCGTTCCCGGACAGTCGGTTCGAGGAGGCGCTGCAGGGCGGGTAACAGTTCATTTTTCGGCGCGTAAATAATGCCGTTCCCTGGTGGCACTTCGCGCATTACTCCCGGAAGCTCGCTTGCCAGCACAGGGCGTCCACAGGCAAGATATTCGAAAGTCTTGATGGGCACAATGTGGCGCGTAATCGGGTTCAGGTCGGAGCACATCAGGCATACGTCGGCGGCTGTCATGAAATCGGGCATGCTTTCATATTCTTGCCGTCCGGCGAAGACAACGCGGTCATGCAATCCCAGCGAGTCGCGCAGCGCCTGCAATCGGCTCTCTGCCTCTCCGCTGCCGACCACCAGCATTTTCAGTGTGGGCGGCATATCCGGCAACATGTGCATGATTGTGTCCACGCCTGAGAAATGGTACAGCCAGCCAATGAACACTAGCAGCACATCGTCAGCCGCTATACTCCATTTGCGGCGCAGCTCGCTTGTGTCTCGGCCTGGGCGGAATCTTTCCAGGTCCACTCCGGTGCGTACAGTGGACGCTTTTCGTGGGCGGGCGCCGAGGGAGACCCCATAATCCTTGAGTTCTTCATTAATGTAGATGGTCGCATCGGCGTTACGCAGTAGTAGCATCTCGAACGAGCGGGCGAGCGGCCAGATCCATCTGTGGGGCGCTAGAGTGTGAAGTGCGTCGATGACGTGCATAACGAAGGGAATGCGCTGCGAGCGTGCTATTGCGAGCGCGCTAACGCCGGTGGAAATCGCATAATCCACTATCAAGTCGGGGCGAAAACTGCGCACTATCCGCGCCAGTTCTCGATAAAAGGTGACCAGCGAGGTTATTCGCGCCAGCCCGGGCAGCCGCACGGTGGCAGGTCGGATCACGCGCACGCGGGCTTCCGGGTTCACGCGCGACATATCGCTCCACTCCATGCGCGGGGCGACTAGCGGCGCGGCGGGCCAGGGTGTGTACAGGATCTCGAAATCGACAACCACCACCTCGTGCCCACGCGCTGAAAGTCGCTCGAAAAGGTGATGCTGCTGGTGCGGGCCACGTTGCAGCCAGTCGGTTTCTTGGACGACAACGAGGCGCATCAGTCGTTTCGCGTCTGGATTCGCAGCAGGCTGAGAAAGAGCGCGGCGACGATCACCTGTGTGCCACTCACGGCCAGCGTAAGCGCGACCAACCCGGTGCGCAGTTCGAACAGATTCTCATAGCCGTGCTGTGCCCAGACAATGAAGATGCGCAGGCCGAAACCGAGGCCGATCAGCAGCAGCGCCAAACCGGATAACAGGCCGCGTTCCAGCGTGAAGTTCTCTTGGAGCCAGGCCATCAATCGGTCCGGGTGCTCCAGATTGTTGGCCACCAGGTATGCTTTGCCATGCACCCCGAGAGTGAGCGTTTGCAGGCCCAGCAACGCAATCGCGCTGCCCGCAATCATGTAGTGAAAATCGAAAAAGAACCGTCCGATGACCAGTGGGCCGGCAGCCAGCGCGACAAGGGGCAGCCAACCGAGCAGCACCAGAGCAACACCCGGAATCAGGAATAGATGTGTCGGGCTGCGCAGCATGAGGTAGCGCAGGTGTCTCCAGCCGTCCCGCCAGGTTTTCAGTTTTGATTCGCCTGCCCGTGGATGATAAGTGATGGGCACTTCAGCTACTTTCAAGCGCTGCTGCCCGGCGCTGACAATCATCTCCGAGGCGAATTCCATTCCGGTTGTGCGCAGCTCCAGACGGTCGTAACCGGCGCGGGTGAAGGCACGCAGGCCGGTGTGCGCATCCTGCAGCTGCAGCTGAAAAAGGCGGTTCAGCAGACCGGTCAGGATGGGGTTGCCCACGTAGCGGTGCAACCATGGCATCGCGCCCGGCAGGATGACGCCGCCCAGACGCGAGCCGAGCACCATGTCGTAGCCCTCGCAGAGCTTAGCTACCAGCCGTGGGATTTCGCGCAAGTCATAGGTGTTGTCGGCGTCCGCCATGACGATGATGGGCGCTCGCGCAGCAATAATTCCGCACTGATAGGCGCTGCCATAGCCGCGCCGGAGTTCATGCACCACGCGCGCGCCGGCTTTCAGCGCCAATTCTGGCGAACCGTCGCCGGAGCCATTGTCGCTGACGATGACCTCCCCGCGCAATCCGCTGGCCGCAAGCGCTTTCAGCGCCTGTTCCACGCAGTGGCCCACCGTCATCGCTTCGTTTAGGCAGGGCAGCACAACTGAAACTTCAGGGGTGTTGTTCATGGCGAGTGTACCCGGAATGCCGTCAATTTTCCGGCCGGGCCAGCGTAGATTTGCTCGAACAATCGGGCGTCACTCAGGTGTGGCAGCGGGCTGTTGTGCAAACCAAGTTTATCATAGACCGACTCGCTCCACGAGCCGACTACGAAGACGTCATCTTCCTGCAGGCTTGTCATGTCGGGGTACCCGACCGTAATGGGGCGGTCAATCAGATAATAGCGGATGCGCGCGTCGGTTGAGTGGATGTTTGTTGTCGGGTCGATGTGCGTTTGCAGGAATTGAACTGTCGGATAAAGGTCGTCTTTGGCTCGCGTCAGGCGTTGAGCGTAACTGGTGCCGGGGTTTGTCGCCCACTGGATTATTCCGCCTAATTGGGCCTGAAAGATGCCGGCCATAGCCAGTGAAAGACTCACAATGGCGCAGATAAACAAGCGATTCCGTGAGGGTGCGGCCGCTTCCACACGGCGCCATGCAGCCGTGGCCGCGCCCCCCACCAGCACGGCGTAGAACGGCAGCACTGCCAGTAAGAAGCGCGCATCGAACGAAAAACGCCACCACCAAAAGACCGTGTATGGAGCACACCATAAAAGCGTGCGCCGCACCGTGGGTTTTCGCAGCGCGCTGGCTGCCCACCCCAGTCCCGCTATGTAAAGCGGCGCGGTCAGCCGGCCGAAATCAAGGAAGTTTCCCGCGAACGGGATGAGTTGCAGCGGGCGGCGTGGCGCGGTCAACAGGTGATACAGGCCGGCGTCGGGCACAGCGCCGCCCCAACCGTCATAGAGCGCGTTGCGCAGATACCACCAGCCACCGGAAGCAAACGCCGCGGCCAGCATTAGCAATCCATGTACTAGCGCGCGCCGCGCTTCCTCCGGTTCAGCGCGGATCCATTTGCGCGCAAATTGGATGAGAACCAACAGCCCTATTATCGGCAACACGGCGAATCCGGCCTGCTTTGTCCACAGGGCCAGCCCGGCGAGTACGCCGCTGAGCAACGCCCAACCGGGTTCCAATCTCTCCCGCCAGATTTCGAGCGCGAATGCGCACAGCACGAAATACAATCCGCTGGCGATGTCCACATAACCGACCGGTGCCCAGTGCATGAAAAGTGGCGTGGCTGCCAGCGTGAGCGCGGCAGCGGCCGCGGCGCGTTGCCCGAACCAGTGCAACGCGAGCGCGTAAGTGGCCCAAACCGTCATGGCGGCAATCAGCACAGGGTACATTTTTGCGGCTTGCTCGCAGATATCGCCCGCTGCGAAAAAGGTGCTTGCATAGGCTACGGGGAGCAGTGGAGGGTACCCGCGAACCTCTGCGATCATTTTGCCTTTTTCGAGAATCAAGCGCGCGAAATATGCGTAGCGGCTGATTTCGTCATCGCCCGTAAATGGGTAATAGCTGGCCTGAGCCAGAACAACCAGCAGGATTGCGCCGCCAGCGAACCCCACCCACGCGCCGCACTGTCCCTGCCGAAGCTTTCTCCACCATTCCGCCGGGGAAAGGCCCACGCGCGGCCATTTCCCCCAGAGCGCGCTGGCGCTCCATAAAGCGACGAGGATGAGCCATAATCGGGCGGTTGTAAGCCCGGCAAATGCGACCAATGTCAGTGCGCTGGTGAACAGGCCAATACCTAACCCGACACTGAGCGGCCAGAAGAGCGCTGCCGGAGGTCGCAACCGCGAGCGCGCTATCAGCGGGGCGAGGTATCCGGCCGCCAGCGGAGCGGGCAGCAGCGCAAAAAGCCAGGATGCAATTTCACTCACGGCTCAACCGGACCCACATGGTACACCACCACCGTTTCATTGTGCCGGTAGATTTCGGGGAGCGTCTCCGCGTCGCCGAGTGCGCGCAACACCTCGTTCTTGTGAGCGTCGTAAAAGCGATACACCGACTCTCCGGCGGCCGCAGTGATGAAATAATCAAAATCCTTCAAATCGGCCAGCGCGAAGGGATAGCCTTGCCTAAAATCATATGCGTGCAACCAGTAGGCCAGTGCCCCATCCATTGCATAGATGCTCGCGCCCGGTTCAATCGTCGCGCGGATGTGTTTTACCAGAGACCACGAGTCTCTGCTCAGCCGCGAAAGCTTGCCATCGTCGGATTGGAGCGGATGCACGGCTAGGTGATATACGGCCCCCAACCGGCCGCTCGCCCATGCGCCGCTCAGCACCAGTACACTGGCGGCGACCAGCACTGCCCAGCGGGGAGCTCGAGCGAGCGCCGAAAAGCGCATCAGCAACCAGTCCACACTGTGGCCGGCCAGCGCCGCGTACAGCGGCGCGGAGGCGAGCAGATAACGCGGCTGGTAGGAAAAACCCCGCCACCAGATGAGGTGGTAAGGGATGATGAAGGCTGCCAGCAGCCATGCGCGGCGGCGGCGATCGATCGGACGACGGGAGGCATCATCGAGTTCCGGTTTCCAGAAATGCGTCGCCCACAGAACTATGCCGAGCATTGCACCCGCGCTGAGCCACGGCCCCCACTCAGCGGCAGCGCTTACGAACGTTGTCAGCGCGCTGAATGATCGGTCGATGAACTGGGCGTCGTATGCGCCCGGGGCCGGCAGAACGCCGGCCGGGCCGGTCAGCAGCAGGTTCCGCAGGTACCACGGTCCGGCCAGCAGCAGCGCCGCACTTAAGGCAATCAATCCGTTGCTAAGCTCCAGCCGCAATCCGCGAAGCGAGTGCGTCCGCAGTAGCGGCGCCACCGCCAGCGCGGGCAATAGCACTAGCGCCGATTGTTTTGTCCACAGGGCCAGACCTGCCATCGCCCCGGCCCACAGCGCCCAGCGCCGCTCCCCGCTTTGCATCCATATGAACGCGCACAGAAAAGTTAGACCGTGGTAAACCCCCACAGGCACATCCACATAGCCGGAGGTCGACCAATCCACGTACAGACGCGAACTGAGCAGCAGGAATACCGCCGCCCAACCCGCGCGCCGAGAAAACGCGACGCGCCCCACCGCGAATGTGGTCAGCAGCATTGCACCGGAAAAAGCCGCCACCACCAGCCCGGCCAGATGGTCGTTGACCGCACCGTAAGCCATAAACGCGAAGGTGTAAAGCATCTGTACCCCGAGCGGGTAGCCGGTCAAATTGGCCGGGACGGAGCCACTGTCAAAGAGTAGCCGCGCATTCGGGGCGAAGCGGGCGAGCACATCGTAGCGGTAAAAAGGATACGAGACAGTGTTGATCGCGATGACCGCCATCCCGGTCAGGCATATCAAGGTCAGCCAAAATGTGAGTGAGTGCCGTCGGCCGCCAGTGGGGGGAATTGAATTCTTCGTGCGCCAAATGCCGAACCCGAAAAGAAGCCAGGGCAGCGGCAACACCAGCGCCGGGCGCAGCCACTCGCCGGGCAGCAGCCCGAGCGCCAGCATGTACAGCGACAGCACGCCTGCACTAAACCCGAACGTTGTCGCCAAAACCCCGGCGCGCGCAAGCGGGCCATCGCGAAAAGCGCGCCTTACCACAGGCCACAGGCAGATAAAACTGACCAGAATTGAAGAGGTGGCGAACAGGAATCGAAACATGACGGTGTCGTATCAACCCCCGGGCAGCCAGTGGGTAGTTTATCATACGGGGGCAGCTTGTCTGTATCGGGCGGATTGCCTAGAATTTCAAGAAACTAAACTATTGCACACTATGGAAAAACTGTCGTCAGCGGACAAAATGCGCAATAGTTGGCTCTCCATGGCGTTGCTTGCCGTGGCATTGTTGCTCGGGACCTGGATCAGGGTGCGCGGGATGGTGGCTTATCCCTTTCTCGCCGATGAGCCTCGGATTACCCAAAGCGGCGTGCGCGATATGCTGGGTATCGGCCCGGACCGCCATTTGGGGACTGGTCTGGCAACACAGGTGTTTGGCGTTCCGCTCCGGAACGGTCAATTCCTTTCGCCCCTTTGGTGGTGGATGCAGACCGGTGTACTCCAATTGATTCCCGGCCACGATGATATCCTGTACCGGGGGGCTGATACCAGACTGTACCGCGTGCTGCCGCTACTGTGGGGAATTGTTGGAATGGCGGCGTTCTATCGTCTGGCTGTAGGCCTCTTTCCACGGCCAATACCGGCACTCACAACTCTGCTGCTCAGTGCGCATGACCTGCATAGTTACATGTCGTCCAAAGCGCAGTATACGGAAACGGTGCTGTTTTTCGCAACCATACTGATGGCCTTTGTTCTCGTGCGTCCGCGATCCGGTGTGAAAGGCCGCTGGATGTTGGCGTGCGGAGCCGTGTTGGCGTTGGCGGTCTTTCTGGCAAAAGGGATTGCGCTGGTGATTGTGATGTTGGCAGTAATGATGGTGAAGCTGGTTTCATCCCCGAAACCGCGGACAACACGTGCTGATCTGCGCAGTGTGGGTGGAGATATGCGCATCCTCCTGATTGCGCTGCTGCCGTTATTTGCCTGGTGGGTGGGCGCCGAATGGTTTTTCCGCACACAGTCAGTGCGGGTATCCGACCTCGGGTATTTCGGGCATTTGCTGGACCCGGTGTTAGCACTGACATTGGGATATGGCGAACAGGTCAAGTCCTTCACTACAGGCTCCTGGCACTGGGCGTTGCTGGTGTATTCCCATGCAGATATATGGCCGACACTCTCCTTTATGGCGCTACCAATGGCGGTCGGCTGTGGCATAGCGGCAGTGGGCGCTGCGCAGGGCGGCCGTCGGCGTTCGATGTATATCTATATCGTGGTGGCGATTGCGCTGCAATTGGGCGTGCAGCTAAACAAAGGGGTCGATGGTGGTCGCTACCACATGCTTTATCTGCCGGCGAGTCTGTTGGCTGCCGGGCTGTTTTTTGAGTGGCTCTGGTTCCGCGCTGAGGCCAGGCTGCCGGGTAGGCTGTGGGGCGCTGCTGGAACAACCCTTGTCGGCGCGTACGTGTACGTCATGCTCGGATGGCAGCACTGGCTGACCGCCTGGGTGCTTCCGGGCCGCTGGGGCAGCATTGCCCTGTTAGGTGGGCTGGCATCCGGATTGCTTTATCTGCTCGGCCGGGGGGCTTCGCTGCGTCAGTGGGCCGTTCTCGGAGTGGCGGGGCTGGGCGTTTGCCTTTCACTGGTCAGGGGGCCGCTTCACTGGGGCATGTTTGCATATGAGGAGCCGGGGTCAATCAATCCTCATCGCCGCGAAATCGAAGCGCTTTACCATCCGGTGCATCGTGTGCCGGAGTCCTCTGTGCAGACAGACGCAGTCTTCGCGGACAATCTCAGGCTGCTCGGTTACGATTTCACCCAGAACGATGACACGCTCGCAATCACCACCCATTGGCAGGTGGAGTACCAGATGCAGAGCATGCTCCACCAGTTGTACGGGTTTCTCAATACAGCGTTGGAGCTGGAGTGGGACAAGCGATTGCAACAACCGTACCATTTTTTCCTTCATCTCTTGGACACTAACAGTGGAGAGTTGACTTACGGATTGGACGAACTCATGCTTAATGACAGCGGTCTGCCTGTTATCCAGTGGCGCAACGGAGAGACCGTCACTCTGCAGCATTTGCTCACACTATCCGAATTGCCTCCCGGACAATACCGGCTGGGCATCGGGCTGTATGATTTTGAATCGGGTGAGCGGCTGCCGATAACCGGGGGGACTTCGGCCGGCGATGACTGGCTTCCTTTGCGAGAGTTTGCGTTGCGCTGAGGTCTTAAAAGCGCAGGATACTCGCCATGCGCATGGCCTGCTCAATCTCGGCGCGGCTGTTGGTCACCTCTTCCATCACAACTTTGTGTTCCACCAGCAGCGCCAGGCAATCGGCGTCGGTGCACGCGGCCGCCAGAGTGGATGGGAATCCCATGCCCTCCACCAGGGGGTCGAAGTGGTCCACGCGACATCCATCCGCACGTAAAAGGCGCGCTATTTCAATGGCAGGGCTCTCGCGCGTGTCGGCCGTGTTGGCCTTGTAGGCCGCGCCGACAGCCACTATGCGTGGGTTTTCGATTCCGCGCACAGCTGCGCGGATTTGTGCCGCAATCTGAGCGGGCATCTCATCGTTAATCAGCCGCGCCGTGAAAATCAGACGTGAATTGGCCAGCTCCACCTCTTTGATGAACCACGGGTCAATCGGAATGCAATGTCCGCCGACGCCGATTCCGGGCTTGAGAATGTTGACGCGCGGGTGGCGGTTTGCCAATGTAATGGCCTCCCCGGCGTCGATTTCGAGAGTGCGCGCGACCGCGGCGAACTCGTTCGCCAGCGCGATATTCACATCGCGATAAGCGTTTTCCATCAGCTTCACCAGCTCCGCGGTGACGTCGTCCGTGAGCAGCAGTTCGCCCTGCACGAATGACGCATACACCTCGGCCGCCATCGCGCGGCTTTTCTCATCCGCCGCGCCGATGATGCGGTCATTGTGAACAATCTCGTAAAACACATCCCCGGGTAGAATCCGTTCCGGGCAATGAGCCAGATGAAGCGTCGCGCCGACTTTCAACCCCGAATGCTCCAGTAAGGGCGTTATTAATTCGCGGCACGTGAGCGGCGGCACGGTTGACTCCAGAATCACCAGGTTGCTTTCTCGCAAGTGCGGCACAAGCGACTTGGTCGCTTCAACCACAATGCTCAAGTTGGCCACTTTCTTGCGCTCATCCAGTGGGGTGGGGACGGCAATCAGAAAGACATCCGCCTCGCACGGGGCGGATTGCGCTTTCAGGTTTTCCTTTACCGTGGGGTCATCCATGATGGCCTGCAATTGCTTTTCTTTAATGTGCAGGATGCCATCATTGATTGCGCGCACGATGTTCTCATCGATATCCACACCGATGACAGTGTGCCCGGCCCGCGCCAGCAGCAGGGCCGCTGGCAACCCAACATAACCGGTTCCAATTACCACGATGTTTTTGGGCTTCATGTCAGCCGATGCCATAGGTTTCTTTCTGCCATGCAATCGTGAGTGGGATTCCCTCCGCCAACTTGACGCGCGTCTGATGCCCCAACTCGCGCTGCGCTTTGCGCAGGTCGCCCTTTTTATCGCGCGTGTTGTGGGCCTCCTGGCGTTCATATTCCACCAGTCGGTCATCTTTTCCGAGCTGCGCGAGAATCACGTCTGACACGGTCTTGATGTCGTGGTATTCGCTCCCGGCGATGTTGAACACCTCGCCCGGTTGGAAGCGGTCGGGGTCGGCGATGTTCGCCAGGGTGCGCACCGTATCACTTATGTACGACGAAGTGCGGTGGTGGTCAAGGTAAACGGTGTAGGGCAGGTCGTGCAGCGCGCGGTAAACGAACTGGCAGATAACACTGCGGTACTCAGAGTAGTGCTCACCGGGGCCATATGTGTTGAACAGGCGCACCCGCACCGTCTCGGTACCGAACCGGGCGGCCGAATTAACAATTTGCATCTCGTTGGCCCACTTTGAAATGGCATAATCATTCAACTGCCGGATTGGATGCCGCTCGGGCACATCTTCCGACATAGAATCGTCCCAATCGCCATACACTTCCGAGCTGCTGCTGAAACACATGCGAAACTTGCGCTGCTCCTGAAAGCGCAGCAAGTTCTTCGTACCGATAGCGTTGGTGCGCCAGACTTTCTCGTAATGATCCTCGCCGTTGACGCGCCCAAACTCAGCTGCCAGATGGTAAACGAATTCGGGTTCGACCGTGTCCATGACCCGTTGGATCTGTCGAAAGTCGGCCACATCGCATCGCAAATAATTGGGGCCGAGGGCGTGGGGCAAGTCGCACACCCATACGGTGTGCCCGCGCTGGCGCAACTCTGCACCCAGCGGGGCGCCGATTGCACCCAGACCGCCGGCAATTAGTATGTTCATAGCTTCAATTCACTCCCACGTTGGCAAGTATGTGCCGGGCGCGGGCTTTCCAGGTGTGTTGAGCCACATCGGAGTGAGCCTCGGTGGCCAACCTTTCGCCCAACTCATGGCTGGCAGCCAGGCGCTGCAGGGCAGCCCGCAGGGCATTCGCGTCGCCCGGTGGCACAAGCAGAGCGTTGTGTTCGTCTTTTAGCACCCCACGAACCATGGGCAAGTCAGTGGCCACGATCGGGCGCGCCGCGGCCATGTATTCAAACATCTTCAGCGGAGATGTCCAATTAGCAATTTCTTGCCCATTCCCGGTAAACACACGGGTGTTATACGGCATTACAAGTATATCAGCCGCAGCGAGGTAGAGCGGTACTCGTGCGGGTGGCTGGTAGCCAGAGAAATGAATTTCGTGCGCGCCTAGCTCTTGGGCGCGGCACTGCCATTTGCCGATTTCGACAGCGTCGCGGCCGCCCACAATTAATTTTTTCAGCGGTAAGTCTGCTGTAGCGCGGAAGAGTGTATTCAGACCCCGGCCTTTATATAGTCCCCCAACATAGATAATCCACTTTCCCTTGTCTAAGCCCAGGTGGCGGCGGGCCTCGTTAGTGTTGATTGGCGGCTCAAAACGGCGCAGATCCACGCCATCGGGCGCGATTGTCAGGCGGTCCGGCCGAAAGCGGAGCGAGTGTACATAATGTGACCGCAAACTCTCGGTGAGTACGACTAATTGCCCGCGTGGGTGTGCCTGAATCAGGCGAAGAATCCAGCGTTCCCGAGCTGAGGCAGGCGGTGTGTGTGTTTCCACAATTGCGGGTATACCTAGCGCCAGAGCCAACAGCGGGGCAGTTACATCGCGGCCGCGCGTGTAACATAAGTTGACCTTTCCTTGCTCTTTCCAGAGAGTTTGTAACTGAAACCGATCTGATGCCCGCAAGCCACTGGGCAACGCAAATTGCTCTATCTCGAAGTTATGGGGCACATCATAATACTGTTGTAACTCAGCTACTGTGAGGCAGCCGGCCTCCGGTGTGGACGCAACCAATTTTACCGCAATCCCATTGGACGCGAAGGCAGCGCACATTTGCATTACCTGCACAGTGCTAGCTTTTTGGGCCGGGAATGGCTGAGTGGTGATGAAGAGCAGGCGCAAATCAGCCGCGTTCCCACGCGTCGAGTAGTTCCATTGACCAGCGCGCCAATCCGCCTAGTCGTGTGCCATTGCGCCTGACCGGCTGCAACCAGTGTAACATAGGCGCGGAGAACCCTTTTTTCGGGCGTGATATTATCTCCGCTGGCAGCTGTTGTGCAATAGCCGCGCGAAGGACGCGTTTGCCAAAACGGAATTCAGGTGGCAACTTCGCCACTAATTCTACCAACTCGTGGTCCAGCAGCGGAGGGCGCACTTCGAGCGAGGTAGCCATGCTGGCGCGGTCCACTTTGGTGAGAATGTCGTCCGGTAAATAGGTTTTGAGATCAACGTATTGAATGCGTGAGATTGGATCTAGCTCCTCACGCCAGTATTTTCGGTAGTGCCAGTAATCGTCATAATCATGGAAGGCGCGCGCGAGTTCCGGGAGCAGCCGGGGTTTTTGGAAACGTTTGACGCGGGAGAGCAGTGCGCCATAACGATCCGCGCTTGTTTCGCCGTGCACATCCAATCGGTAACGACCGATCAAACCGGTCACTTTTGGCCAAGATGCGATTCCTTGCAATGCGGGCATCAATATAGATTTGTAGACCCACTGTTGGATTCTACTAGGATCTGGCCGTGCCAGATAAGCGCGGTGCCATTTGTATCCGGCAAATACTTCATCGCCGCCATCTCCGGAGAGTACAACCTTAACCTGCGTTGCAGCTAATTCAGACACGGCTAGCGTGGGGATTCCGGACGAGTCGGCGAAGGGTTGATCATATAATTCCAACATGCGTTGCAGTGATTCTTCCAACGAGCCACTGCTGCAAATGCGGTCGAAGTGCTCAGTTCGGAAGTGGGATGCCACCTTGCGGGCGTAGGGCAGCTCGGTGTGCTCATCCACATCAAAGCCGATAGAGAAAGTTTTCAGTGGTGTAGGCGCGGCAGCCGTGGCCAGCGCTGCCACAGTGCTAGAATCTAGACCTCCCGACAGCAACAGGCCTACCGGAACGTCCGCGAGCAGGTGCATTTCTACGGCTTCGCACAACTTGTTGTGGACTGCTTTCACGGCAGTTGACCATTCGGGAAGGGTGCTGTAATCGGTGCATTGGACAGGTGCGCCCCAGTCGTGAATGTCCCAGTATTGCGCCAGTTGGGGCTGTTCTCCTGCTTGATAGGTAACGGTGAAGCCCGGCGGCACCTGACGGATGTGTTCATAGATAGTTTTTGGACAAGGGATATACAAATAGGTCAGATAGTCCCAGAGTGCCGAGTCGTCAGTGATGAGGTCAATCTGAGGGAGAGTGATAAGCGCTTTGATTTCAGAGGCAAAGGCAAAGCGGCGACCGTCCCAATAATAATAAAGTGGCTTGATACCGAGACGGTCACGCGCCAAAGTAAGGGTGCGGTTGCGCTGGTCCCATAGCGCAAAGGCAAACATGCCGCGCAGTTGCTCAACAATGCGCCCGCCCCATTCTTCGTATCCGTGCAAAACGCACTCGGAATCAGTGTGGGAGCGAAAGACGTGTCCGCGTTGTATGAGTGCTTTTCGTTGCGCAAGGTAGTTATAGATTTCACCGTTGAAGACCAACCGCAGCGTTTTATCTTCATTCGGCATGGGCTGTCTGCCGGCAACAGAGAGGTCAATGATGGAGAGGCGCCGGAATCCAAGAGCGACATTGGTATCGATCCAATAGCCGGCATCGTCCGGTCCGCGATGAGCGATGGCGTTTGTCGCGCGGGTTATATCTTCGATGTTTGGCGATGGATACCAGTTAATTGTTCCGACGATTCCACACATTTCAGCTCAATGCCGATAGTTTTCTCCGCGCCCATAAACGGAGATCGGGCAGCCGCCCGAGGTACCACAGTATCAGCGCAGTCCACGCCCAGTAGTTCGCAACCAGCGCGATGGTGGCCCCGGTGGCGCCCCAGGTCGGAGCGAGAATAAATAATAACGAAACCAGAATCAGCGCACTGGCGAGATTGATGGCCGTAAGCTGGCGGGTTTTGCCCAGAGTCAGTAATAAGCCCGGTGCCCATATCAAACCCAACCACACATGCATCAGCATCATAACGTAGAAGAGAGACAAGGCTGGAGTGTATTCCGCGCCAAACATAATTGGTACAAGTGGCCCGGCCAGTAAAACTATCAGCAGCACCGATGCGCCCACCCCGGTGACAAGCCCGCGCGTTAACTGGCGGATGAATCGTGACAGGCGGTCAAAACCGGCGTCATGGTACAGGCGCGCTATTTCCGGGTAGAGCGCCGCGTAAATGGGGTTACTGAGGCGACTGAGATAACTTGCAAGTTGCTTGGCCATTTTGTAGAGACCCACGCTGTGGATGTCCGCGAACACACCCAGGATGACCACATCCGCCTGGTCGGTGGCGATCTTTCGAAGTCCGTCCAGTTTTAGACTCAGCAACATTACTCTGATTTCGTGCCCATGCTGGCGCAGCGCGCGCAGGTCGGCCTGCCACCAGTTTCCGTGGAAGCGGGCGCGCAGCTCGTGTTGGCAGGCCAGATATAAAGTGATAGATTGCCCCGCTGAGACCACCATCATGGCAGCCAGGTATCCGGCCACTTGCCAGCCCGCGAGCAATGCGGTGCTGACGAGCGCAAAGGTGGCTATCGATGAGAACGCGTTGAATATCGACAGCCACCTGAATCTGTCCAGTACCCTGAGCACGGAAGTGGTGGTGCCGCCAGTTGTCGCAAAAAAGTCACGCAGAATCACAAGCCGGAATAAGATGGCACCGTCAGGATTGTCGAGCAGCCAGATGCTCAGTCTCGGCGCGGCTACGAACAGCATCACGAAAGTGATGGTGGCGAGCAGGAGGTTCAGCCCTAACCCGAGCTTGACCGTCGCTAGTGCCTGCGGTTCGCTTTCATCGGAGAGAAAGAGACTGAAGTATTTGACTATCGTTTCTCGCGTCTGCACACCGAGCAACCCAGTCACCAGCCCAACCCAGCCCACGACCAGCACAGCCATGCCGTACCCTTCTACGCCGAGCAGGCGAGCGACAAGCGGAAACTGAATCGCGCTCACCAAAGTGGCCACCACTTCAGCCGCTAGCAGCCAGCCGGTGTTGCGAGCCACGCGGTGGAGAGTGATGTCCAGCACGGCGTTTCGGAGCCGTGCCAGCAGCGGGTTTCTATTCGGGGGGACAGTGCTCATTTCGTGCGGCCTGAGTTCAGGCGCGGCGATGAAGATTGTACCTGAACACGACGGCGGCGCGCCATCAGTTCATTGTGCCTCGGGCGCGCTCTTCTGAACCGAGCTCGTATTGCCAGACCTGCGCCCGTTCAGCGGTGAGTTCGAAATCGAGCGCCTGATAAAGAGCGATGGAAGCTACATTGTCTGCCTGGGTGTTCACCTCTACCATCGGCGCGCGCCCGTGCGTAAAGTAGTGCAACATGTCAAGAGTAAGCGCACGACCGACACCGCGATTCTGGAAGTCCGGCGTCACCGCCAGCCGCGCCAGAAACACCTTTCCATTGGCCTGAGTGGCCAGAAGGTACCCGATAATGTTGCTGCCCGCACAGGCCACTGTGGCGTACGCGGCCTGCTTCAGTGCCAGCCCGAGCATCTGGAATGAGTACCTCCACAGCGGCTTGAAAGCGGCTTTGTCCACTGTGAAGATGGCCTGCAGGTGTGCCTTGGTGGCCGCGCGGATAAGGGTTCCAGTTTCGTCGAAAGGCGGCAGCGCTGCCTGCCCCCGGTGGAGTACCACCACGTGCCCGTATTGCGCGAATCCCCAGGGTGGCAGCAGGCTCTCCGGCCAAACGTTGGCGGTCAGAGCGGCTGCTCGCGTGACGCCCTGCTGCTGCAATTCCGCCCTCGCAGCCACCCACAACGGGGTCATTGTCGGCGCGTCGCGCTCATCGTCTCGCACCGCGGCGAGGCGCAGCCACGCCGCACTTCCCGCTACCATAGGGATTGACAGCATCCCGACGGGAGTGCTGTCAGCGAAAGCAACATGGCACCGCTGGTGTTGCAGCCACCCCTCAGCGCTTTGCCAGTCGAGGTGGCAATGAGCGCGTTCGGCTGAACTTAGCAGCCGCAGAAGTTCCCGGCGGTGTGTGGCGCGCGCCGGGCGTATCTCGGTGTGTGCTTGGATGATCACAGTGGCGGTGTGCGGCCGCTGCGGCGTGGGACTGTCTTAACCGCGTTGTGCCAGCGGTAGATAATCGCGCTGCTCCGGGCCGGCGAACACCTGGCGCGGGCGGGCGATGCGCTGCTCGGGGTCATCAATAAACTCAAGCCATTGAGCGAGCCAGCCGGGGGCGCGGCCAAGAGCGAACAGCACTGGGAACATATCCACTGGGAAGCCCATCGCCTGATAAATGATGCCGCTGTAAAAATCAACATTGGGGTACAGTCGCCGCGAGAGGAAATACTCATCCTCCAGCGCAATGCGCTCCAATTCCTGCGCGACATCCAGGAGCGGATTACGGCCGGTTACGGCCAGTACGTCCTCGGCCACTTTCTTGATGATGCGGGCGCGCGGGTCGTAGTTCTTGTAAACGCGGTGCCCGAATCCCATCAAGCGGAATTCCCCCGCCTTGACTTTTTCGATGTATGCGGGGATGTTTTTCACCGTGCTGATTTCATTTAGCATGCGCAATACTGCTTCGTTTGCGCCGCCGTGCAGCGGGCCATACAGAGCGGCGGCGGCCCCGGCCATCGCGCTGTATGGGTCGGCGTGGCTGGAGCCAATTCCGCGCATGACGGAGGTGGAGCAATTTTGCTCATGGTCTGCATGCAGAATGAAGAGCACGTCCAGCGCTTTGGCCCGTACCGGGTTGACCTGGTAGTCGCTTTGATTCATGTAATCCATCATGTAGAGCAAATTCGCGGTGTACGCGAGCGAGCTATCAGGATAGTTGTATGGACGCCCGATGCGGCGCCGATACGCGAAGGCAGCCACGGTGGGAAGCTTGCCCAGAATTCGCCAGATTTGTTTCTGACGGGATTTCTCATCGTGAACATCCTTCGAATCCGCGTGCAACGTGGACATGGCCGCAATCGTGCCAATGAGCATTCCCATCGGGTGAGCGTCGTAACGGAATGACTGCATCAACTTCGCCAGGTTCTCGTGGACGAAGGTGTGATGCATCACCCGTTCTTCCCAGTGCTCTAATTGCGCTGCATCGGGCAATTCACCGTAGATGAGCAGATAAGCCACCTCCAGAAAGCTGCTTTGCTCAGCCAGCTGCTCGATCGGGTAGCCTCGATATCTGAGCACACCCTTGTCTCCATCGACGAAGGTAATTCGGCTGCTGCATGAGGCCGTATTTGTGTAGGCGGGGTCGTACGACATCATGCCGAAATCATCATCATGCACCTTTATCTGGCGCAAGTCGAGCGCACGGATGGTGTCGTTCTGGACGGCGATTTCGTAAGTGCGTCCAGTGCGGTTGTCAGTGATTGTCAGGGTATCTTCCGTCACGGCGTTATCCTCGTTTTCCACCGCGCGGAACCTCTAGTGCAGGGGTGGACAACACCCGTGAGACATGTGAGATTCCGGTCGGGATTGAATCTGGATTATACACGAAGTGGGCAAGCGTAGGCATCTCACTTTCATTTGCGCTGTACCCAAGAATACGGTAAACTGTGTTTCAGGTTCTTCCGGAGACACTCCAATGAGCAAGAGTGGCCGTGAAAAAGCGTTAGAGACCACGCTTTCGCAGATACAGAAACGTTTTGGCGAGGGGGCATTGATGCGATTAGGTGATGCTGCTACGTTTGCGGTGGAAGCCATTTCCACCGGTTCTATCTCGCTCGATATTGCACTGGGCATCGGCGGCATTCCGCGCGGGCGCGTGACCGAGATTTACGGGCCGGAGGCGTCCGGCAAAACCACCCTCTGCCAGCACATTGTGGCCGAAGCTCAGAGAGCCGGCGGCGTGTGCGCCTTCATAGATATGGAACACGCGCTGGATCCGACTTACGCTGAAAAAGTGGGCGTGGATATAGAAAATATGTACATCGCCCAGCCCGACACGGGGGAGCAGGCGCTGGAAATTGCAGATTCGCTGGTGCGCTCCGGCGCGATCGACGTGATTGTAATCGACTCTGTGGCCGCCCTGGTGCCGCGCGCCGAACTGGAAGGCGATATGGGCGACGCCACGATGGGAAACCAAGCACGGCTGATGAGTCAGGCCCTGCGCAAACTCTCCGGAGCGATTAAGCAATCGAACACAGCCATGGTGTTTACCAATCAGTTGCGCCAAAAAATAGGCGTGATGTTCGGAAACCCGGAGACCACTACTGGCGGTCAGGCGCTGAAGTATTACGCCAGCGTGCGCTTGGATGTGCGCCGCTTGCAGGCAATCAAGGATGGGCAGCAGATGATGGGCAACCGCATCCGCGTGCGCGTGACGAAAAACAAAGTCGCTCCGCCTTTCCGACAGGCTGAGTTTGACATCATGTATGCTGAGGGCATCAGCAAAACCGGTGATTTGCTTGACCTGGGCGTGGAACACGAAATCATCGACAAGCGCGGCGCGTTTTACAGTTATAGGGAAACTCGGTTGGGACAGGGCCGTGAGAACTCAAAGCGGTTCCTAAAGGAGAACGCAGAGGTCGCATCCGAGATTGAAAAAGCTGTTCAAGAGATTGCCGCTCCGTATAGGTCGGAGCCAATAGAGACAGACGAGGATGATGAAGCGGGTGCGGAATAGACGCCCGAAAGGGAGCGTCCGCACTCGATCAGCCCGACCCCAACGAGCTGCCGGCCGGCAGCTGTGGGTGAGCGGGGCCACCCAGTGTGGGTGGCAACAGCTGCCGGGAGAAATCGGCGGCACGGTCGTCGCCAGACCGAAACTTGGCAGGCGAACACGTCGGATTATGCTGTGACGCCTTTCCCGAACGAGATGGGCGCAGGTGTTTGAATAAACAAGTGAGAATCGAGCAGAGAACGAACGCAGTGAAATTGACAGGATAATTGCAGCAACGATTCTGGCTTTTCTGATTTTCATTTTCCGCACTGGGCGATCTGCGACATAATTCGCGGGCTCCGGCGGTATATTCAACATCACGCAGAGTGGTCTGGCAGTGACGCTACCGGCGCGGAAGCGTCGGTTTCGGGCGATGACCGTGACATTCATGTCACGGTTTTTTTGATTCGGGGAGTGCATGGGCACTATCACTGCGCTGAAGCCGCAAAAGCGCGCTAGGCACCGCGTGAATCTGTATCTGGATGGCGAGTTTGCTTTCGGACTCGCGCTGCGGCACGCACATGACCTGAGCGTGGGCCAGCCACTCTCGGCGAGCGAAATCGCTCACTTGCGCTCTGCCGATGAGGTGGAAAAGGCGCACGAGAAGGCGCTGTGCTTTCTGGAGCACCGACCGCGGTCTGAGGCGGAAGTGCGCACACGGCTGGCGCGGCATGGGTTGCCGCAGGAGGTGGCGCAGGCAGTGATGCAACGGCTGCGCGCGGCGAAGCTGATTGATGATGCGGTCTTCGCCGCGTTCTGGGTGGAGAACAGATGTACCTTTCGGCCGCGCGGCCGGCGCGCGTTGCGCGTGGAATTGCGCCAGAAAGGCGTGTCTGATGAGGAAATTGAAGCTGTGCTGGAGGATGTGGATGAGCCGGCGGGCGCTCGTCTGGCCGCTGAGAAGAAAGCGCTGCGGTCGCAGGGTTTGCCCGCGCACGAACGGCATCGTAAGCTGCGAGAATTCCTGGCACGGCGCGGATTCGAGTACGAGATTATCAATGATGTTATCGATGAACTGATGGCAGAAACAAACGACAACGAGGATTAAGTTATGGATTTCACAATGGTTGTGATTCCGGTGGCGCTTGTTCTGGGAGCGCTGGTGGGGTTCCTGATGTACCGTTACCAGAGCCGCGCTGCTGGCGTGCAGCTGCAGGCCGAACGGGAGCGGATGGATGCGGCTATGCACCAGAAGGAGCGCGACATTGAAATGCAGGCGAAGGAGGCGCTGCATCGTCGCCGCGATGAGTTGGAGCAAGAACTTTCCGGCCGCCGTCGAGACGTGCAGCGCGAGGAATCTCGGTTGGACCAGCGGCGCGGGGAGACGGAAAAACGCGCCGACAAGGTGGAAAAGCGTGAGAACGAATTGGGTAAACGCCAGAGCGCGTTCGACAAGCAGGCGCGAGAACTGGAGCAGCAACAACAACAACAGCTGCTGGAGGTAGAGCGCGTCGCCGGACTCACCGCAAGGGAGGCCAAAGAGGAGCTCATAGCGGCTGTTGAAAAGGAATCCCGCGACGATATGGCGCGCGTGATTCGACGGATCGAAGAGGAAGCCAAAATCGAAAGCGAAAACCGCGCCCGAAAACTGCTGGTGGTGGCCATGCAGCGCGTTGCCAGCGAACAGGTCTCGGAGCATTCCATCTCCACTGTCCCAATTCCTTCAGACGATATCAAGGGGCGTATCATCGGGCGCAACGGGCGCAACATCCGCGCCTTCGAGCAAGCCGCCGGGGTGGATGTGATGGTGGACGATACGCCGGAAGCGGTCATGGTGGCTTCATTTGACCCGGTGCGCCGGGAGGTCGCCCGGCGGGCGCTCACCAAACTCATTCTGGATGGGCGCATTCACCCCACTCAGATCGAGAAAACAGTGGAGAAATCGAAAAAAGAAGTGGAAGTGATCATAAAAGAGGAGGGCGAACGCGCTGCCTACGATGCCGGTGTGCCCGGCCTGCGACCTGAAATCCTGCGGCTTGTGGGTAAACTTAAGTTCCGCACCTCATACGGTCAAGACCAACATGCGCATGCCGTGGAGTCCGCGCGACTCGCGGGGGTGATTGCCGCGGAGATTGGCGCAAATGTGGAGGTGGCCAAAGCGGGCGGGCTGCTGCACGATCTAGGTAAGGCCGTCGATCACGAAGTGGAGGGTACGCACGCCGCCATCGGGGCGGAAATCTGCCGCCGCTACGGAGTTTCCCCGGTGGTGTGCAACGCCGTGGCCGCCCATCACCAGGAGGTCGATCAAGAATGTCTGGAGGCGACCATTGTGGAGGTGGCGGATGCTATCTCCGGTGCGCGCCCCGGGGCCCGCCGCGAGAACCTGGAGCAGTACGTCAAGCGTATCCGCGCGCTGGAGGAAATCGCCTGTTCGACCGAAGGCGTGGGGGAGGCTTTCGCCCTGCAGGCCGGTCGCGAGGTGCGCGTAATCGTCAGCCCGGAAAAGGTGGATGACCTAGCCGCACTACAGATTGCGCGTGACGTGGCTCGAAAAGTCGAAGAGACGCTGCAATACCCGGGTCAAATCAAAGTGACCGTGATTCGGGAGACACGCGCGGTGGATTTCGCCAAGTAGCTTGCCGGACGAACCATGACCCGCTACGGGCTGCCCGGCCGTCCGTACAGAAACCAGTACTCTTCGCTCGGGAAGGCTGCGCCCAAGTTAGCCTCCCAGACGAACGCGCCCGGACGGAACACCGTGCGCAATTCAGCATCCGCTGCGCCGACCTGAGCGCGTGCGCCGTCGGCCTCGTGCAGCTCGCTGAGCAGCCGCAGCAGAAAGTGGATGTAAACGCGGGCGCACACCTCTGTGGCGTAGTGCGCTGCGCAATCGCCCGGGTCTTCGCGACAATCGGAAAGATACCACTCCCACGAGTGCAAGCGACCGCCGATTTCTCGGAGCGCTTTCCGCTCCACGTTTGAGCGCCAACTCGATAGCGACTGGTCAACTTCTGTCTGCACCTGCTGCAGCTCGGCCTGTTTTTCGGCCGGGAGCGTCCCCCGGAACACGGCGAGTTTGTGCCGGCAAAAGAGCAGCCCAGCCACGGTAAATTTGGGGTAGCGTTTCAGGAACGGACCCGAATCTGAGAGCTGCCAGAATACCGTGTCTGAGCGGACGAAGTCGTTGAAATCGGTCGCCATCGCTTTAAGGGTGGCGAAATCGTGAAGCGCAGTGGACATGTCAGCGATTGGCGGGCGCCCACGCGCGCTCAATCGAAGCGGCGCGGGTTCTGATAGATCGGGTTGCCGGAGATTTCGCGCCAGCGCGCGGCGCTGCTCTGCAGCTGCCATTCCACCACCGTCCACCCGTGCCGATCTGTGAAGCGCAGGCTGGGGTCACGACCGAGCACCCAGGCAACGTGGTCGCTCAACGCCGTACCCTCGCCCTGCGTCCGCAATCGCAACCACGTGGCCGGTTCCCATTCAAGTTCCAGCCGGTCGTCACCGTGAACGCCGACCATTTTAAATGGCGCTGAGCGGCTGCTGGAATCCAGCCAGAGGGAATACAACCCGGATGCCCACAGCGACTGGCGCACCCGCTCGCCGACACCGTGGTGGTCCTCGCCGGGAGAACAATAAAACCAGGCGCGCGCGAACACGGTCATTGCGTTTTTTCGGCCAGCTCTGTTTCGGGCGAGGCGTGGTCTTCAGGGGTGAGCTGGTACTTGCCCTGCACCCAGGCTGCCCCGTCGGGACCGATTTCCTTCTTCCACACCGGCACAATCTCTTTCAGGCGGTCGATGCCGTAGCGGGCGGCCGCGAACACGCCCGAATCGCGGTGCGCCCCCGCGCAGGCAATCAGCACGGTGGGCGTGCCCGGCGCCAGTGCGCCGGTGCGTTGCACGATGGCGATGCCGGCCACTTCTGGCCAGCGCGCGCGAATCTCTTTGGTCACCTGCTGCATTTTCGCTTCCGCCATGGGAGCGTAGGCCTCGTATTGCAGCTGCTCGGTTTCGTGCGGTTGCTGCTGCGCGTCGGCGCGCGTGGTGTGCGCGCGCACTACTCCGGAGAACACGCACACCGCGCCGGTCGCTGCGCCGACAATCCCCGCCGTAAGCTCATCGACGCTGAGCGGGCCGGCGCGCACCTCCACGATTGTTGGCGGGTCCTCGCCGCCCGAGACCGGTGGAAAAATCCCCACTTCGGCGTCCGGCGGGAGCGCGTCTTCCGGGAATGCGAATTCACGATTGACCGAGACGAGCGCGGTGGGCAACGACTGTTCCAGTGCAGGCATGCGTACTCTCAGCACAGTTTTTAGGTCAGCCACGCTGGCGTCGTCGGCAAGCTCCAGAGCGATTCGTTCGGTTCCGGCGCGCTCCTTTAGCGTTGCGAAAAACAGAACGGTGACGTTCATTCGTTAATAATGTCGCCGCTCGCCCCGCCTCGCTTTTCCAGCAGGCGCACATTGGCGATGCGCATGGTTTTCTCGACCGCTTTCGCCATGTCGTACACGGTCAGCGCGGCGGTGGTGACGGCGGTTAGCGCTTCCATCTCCACGCCGGTTTTGCCGGTGGCGCGGGCGGTTGCGGTGATTTCCACCCCGCACCGGTCAGCGGACAGCCGGTCAGCCGCTGTCAACTCCACCTCGACGTGCGTGAGCGTCAGCGGGTGACAGAGCGGAATCAGTTCGGCGGTGCGCTTGGCGGCCTGCACGCCGGCCAGTTTGGCGACGGTGAACACGTCGCCCTTTTTCAGGTCTCCGGCGCGTATGACGGCCAGCGTCTCCGGGCGCATGTGCACCTCGGCGCTGGCGATAGCCACCCGTTCGGTCTCCGGCTTTTTGCCCACGTCCACCATGCGCGCCTGGCCGCGTTCGTCAAGATGGCTGAGTGCCTTGCTGTCATTCATTCTGCGATGGTTTCTTCCTGCTTTTGCGCATGCGCAGCAGCACTCTGGCGCCGAAGTATAGCGGTGTCACCACAATCAGGGCTATGGGCAGCACGGTCACTACCGCGAAAATGAGGATGTCTCCCAGCGCGCGCAGCCCGCGCACCAACGTTTCCGTGGCGTGTTTGAGGGTGGCTATGGGTTTCCAGCCGCGCACGCTGATAGGCTGTGCGCTCGCATCCGGCAGCAACTGCACGCTGAGGGCCGAAAGCCGCGCCGACTGCTCATAGTATTGCATCTGTCCGCGCAGCACTTCAATCTGCTCGCGCACGCGCACGAGTTCACGGAAGACCTCCAGCACGTCCTCGCTTCTGCGCGCGGCTTCCATTATCGCGAGCAGCTGCGCCTCAGCTGCCTCCATGTTGTGCAGTCGGCTGGAAAGATCGGTGTATTCCTGCGTGACGTCCCGCCCCCGGCGCGAGAGATTACGCACATCCACCGCCATTTCGGACAGCCGCGCGATGGCCTCGTCGAGTTCCTCCGCGAGCACGCGGATGGTGATGTGGGCCTCGGGGGCGCTGGCGGCCCGCGCCTCGCGCCCTGCACCGAGGGTTTCGGTATGGAAAATATCTGACTGCACGACGAAACCACCCAGTTCGCCGGCAAGCGCGGAGATGCGCTCGATGCTGACCAGTGGGTCGGCGACCACCATCGTCATGTCTGCGTTGTAAATCACCATGCGGTCGGCGGGGGACGATTGCGCCCCAACCGACTCCGCCTCGGCGCTGAACACAATGTCCTCCGTCAGCGCAAAGGAGGTTTTCGCGCCCGGAGCCGACTCGGATTGAACGAGCGCTTGCCGCGCCGCGCCGCAGGCTGCCAGCGCGAATATTGTCGCCGTCAGTATAACCGTCATCTTCAGTGCTTTGCGTATTCTCATCAGCTCATCATCTATACCCCGAAATCCAGCCGCGTAATTAGGGCTTCCGGCAGCCCGTGCGCCTGCATACGGCGCTGCGTTTCCGCGATGTCGTATGCCACGCGCCGCTGTTCCCAACTGGCGCTATCCGGGTCGAAGAGCGCGTATGCCGCCAGCGGATTGCGGTCGCGTGGTTGGCCCACGCCGCCGGGGTTAAGTATATACCTTCCGGCGCTCAGACTGAATGGCTTTCCTACAGGCGCAATTTTCTCGTGACAGCGATTGCTGTCGCGGTGGTACACGCGCGGCGTGTGCGTGTGCCCTACAAGGCAAACGACCCCGCTGAAGTGGGCGAAGTTTTCCGCTGCCAACCCCACGTCGAAAATGTACTCCCACACCGGGTGGCGCGGGCTGCCGTGCGCAACCGTGGTTTCATTGATTACCTGCATGGAGGGCAGAGAGTCGAGATAATCGCGCGAGGCTGCCTTCAACCCGCTCGCGGTCCAGCGCAGGGCGGTTGCCGCGAGCGGGTTGAAGGTGTCAAGGTCTATTCTCCCGATGGCCGCATGGTCGTGGTTTCCGGAAAGGCACACCAGCCCTTTCAACGCGCGCACGCGCTGCACGCATTCGTTCGGGTCAGGGCCATAGCCCACGAGGTCGCCCAGACACCAGACCGTGTCGAAGGCGCCCTGCGCATCCGCTAGCACCGCTTCGAGCGCGGTCAGGTTTGCGTGGATGTCGGCGATTACTAGGGTGCGCATCAATGATTCTGCCAGCCAGACAATCATAACACGGGGCGGGAAGCGTCCACTTGCTCCGCTGTCGAGTGACCGCTATAATGCCTTCGTCATGCCCATACTGGATGCGCACGCGCTGGATTTCATCAGTTATAACTATGACCAGACACTGCGTTACGGCGTGAAACTGGGGCAATTGCTGCAACCCCGCGACCTTGTCTGCCTCAGCGGCCAACTGGGCGCCGGGAAAACTGCGCTGGCAATCGGCATCGGGCGTGGCTGGGGGGCGCTGCAACCGGTCACCAGCCCCTCGTATGTGCTCGCGAATGAATACTCTCGCGCGGACGGGGCGCAGTTGCACCATCTGGATTGTTTCCGCTTGGCGGATGCCAGTGATGCCGAACACATTTGCCTTGACGAGCGACTGGCAGCCGGCGCAAGCCTGATGGTGGAGTGGCCGGAGAACATCGCAGCGGCGCTGCCGAGGGAGAGATTGTGGGTTGGAATGAGCTACTTCGAGGAAGAGAAACGCAGTTTGGGAATGCGCGCAGCCGGTGAGCGCTTCGAGAGACTATTGGCCGGCTTTCAGAAAACCGCTTTTCAACACGGGAACGTCTGATGCTGCTGGCTATCGACACCGCGACTGAGCGCGCCAGTCTGGCGCTTGACGACGGCGCTGAGATTCTGGCTGAATACAACTGGCGCAGCGCGAACAACCACACCGTGGAACTGTCGCCACAGGTAGAACACATGCTGCGCAATGCCGGCGTACGGGCGGATGCGCTCGAGGCGCTTGCGGTTGCGCTTGGTCCGGGTTCATTTACCGGACTGCGTATCGGCCTGGCTTTCGCAAAAGGGTTCGCCCTTGCGCATGCACTGCCGCTGCTGGGTGTGCCCACGCTGGATATCGTCGCCCACGCCCAACCGCCTCTGGATGGCGTTTTGCTGGCGGTGCTCTCGGCGGGTAGGGGCCGCGTCGCGGCGGGCGTGTACCGCTGGAGCGAGGCCGGCTGGCAGGCCGATGGCCCGGCGCGTATCACCACCTGGGATGAGCTGTTACGAGATGGGGAAGCCGGCGCCGTGTACGTGTGCGGTGAAATCGATGCCGCTGCCCGCGAGACGCTGGGAGAACAAGTGAGCTTCGCCACGCCTCCCCTGAACGTACGCCGGGCAGCCTGCTTGATTGCGATTGCCCGACAGCGACTGGTTTCTGGCCAGACGGATGACCCCAACGCGCTGGCACCGCTCTATTTGCGCACGCCGGGGGGCGGGGAGCAGCCGTCGGCCGCCGCGGACGCCTCCGTCGCCGCCTCTCATTCAGCCTGATTCCTCCGATGGCGAAAGTACTCATCACGGGCGGCGCCGGTTTCATCGGCTGCAATTATGCGGTGCATTTGCTGCAGGCAGGCCACGATGTCACCCTTTTCGACAACCTCTCAAGGCGAGGGGCTGCCAGCAATCTGGACTGGCTGCGAGAGCGATTCGCGCGCGGTTTCGAATTCGTGCGCGCCGATGTGCGCGATGCGGATGCGCTTGCGGCAGCGGTGGATGGGCAGGATGCGGTATTCCATCTGGCCGCTCAGGTCGCCGTAACCTCTTCGGTGACCGACCCGCGCGAGGATTTTGGAATCAATGCGCTGGGCACTTTCAACGTGCTGGAGGCGGCGCGCCTCTCAGGCCGGCAGCCGCTGGTAGTCTACGCCTCGACTAATAAAGTGTACGGCGGCATGGAACAGGTGCGCGTGGTGGAGGCGGACACGCGCTGGGAATACGCCGACCTTCCCTTGGGATTGCCGGAAACGCAACCGCTGGACTTCCACTCTCCTTACGGCTGTTCCAAAGGCGCCGGCGATCAGTACGTGCGCGATTATGCCCGCATTTACGACTTGCCCACGGTGGTCTTCCGCCAGTCATGCGTCTACGGGCCACGTCAGTTCGGCATAGAAGATCAGGGCTGGCTGGCTCATTTCGTGATTGCCACGGTGCAGGGGCGGCCGACTAAAATCTACGGCGATGGCAAACAGGTGCGCGACATGCTCTGGGTGGATGACCTGCTGGCTGCTTTTGACCTCGCCCTGCAGCACCCCGAAAAGGTGGTGGGCAAGGTGTTCAACATCGGCGGCGGCCCTGAGCACACGCTTGCGATTTGGAGGGAGGTGCAGCCTTTACTCAGTGAGTTGGCGGGCAGAGAGCTGCAGGCTGTCTATCATGACTGGCGGCCGGGTGACCAGAAGGTGTACATAAGCGATATTCGCGCCGCCATGAAGCTTGGCTGGGAACCCACGGTGGACCCGCAGACCGGCTTGCGGCGGTTGTGGAACTGGGTGAACGAGAATGCGGCGCTGTTCGCGGCGGGACAATCTGAGGGATAGGGATGACCCCATTTGAGACGCTGGTGGCGATTGAAAGCCGGGTGCGCACATGCCAGTTGTGCGCACTGGCCGACACGCGAAAAAACGCGGTCCCCGGCGCCGGCCGGCCGGATGCGGACATCATGCTTATTGGCGAGGGGCCCGGATACCACGAGAACGAACAAGGGCTTCCCTTTGTCGGTGCGGCCGGAAAGCTGCTCGACGAGCTCCTCGCTGCAATTGGTTTGAACCGTGAGGACGTGTATATCACCAATGTGCTCAAGTGCCGGCCGCCGGGCAATCGTGACCCGCAGCCGGAGGAGATTGATGCCTGCCGGGCGTACCTCGATAGGCAGATTGAACTGATTGATCCGGCCGTGATTGTCACCCTGGGTCGCTTCTCGATGGCGCGCTGGTTTCCGGGCGCGCGCATCAGCACCATTCATGGGCAACCGATGCGCATCGGCGCGCGCATGGTGGTGCCGATGTTCCATCCCGCGGCCGCGCTGCACCAACCCAAATACCGGCCGATGCTGCATCATGATTTCAAGCAGCTGCCCGGTTTCATTGCGCAGCTGCAGGCTGAGAGCGGGACAGAAGGCGTTGCCGAGCAGCCGCCGGAGCAATTGAGCCTGCTCTGAGAGGGGGTGGGTTCGGTAGACAAGGTGCCTGCGTGACGTTATAATCCTCGGTCGAGACAACAATGGTCCTGCCATAGCATTAGCCGAAAAAATGGGTCCCCTGAGGGGATGGGACCCATTTTTTTTCGGCTGAGTGTGCGGAGGGAGTGATTTCACATGCGATATCTCATTACCGGCGGGGCCGGGTTCATCGGCAGCCATCTTTCTGAAGCGTTGCTGGCTGCCGGCCATCAGGTCACCGCTATCGACGACCTTTCCACCGGTCGCATGCAGAATGTGCAACCGCTGACGCAGGACGCCAGTTTCCAGCTTGTGGTCGAAACTATCACCAATGCGACGGTGATGGACCGGCTGGTGAGCGAGTGCGATTTGATTGTGCATCTGGCGGCGGCGGTCGGTGTGGAGCTGATTGTGCGGTCCCCGGTGCACACCATTGAAACCAACGTGCTGGGCACGGAGACTGTGCTGCGCACTGCGCGGCGCTATCGCAAGAAGACCCTCATCGCCTCGACATCTGAAATCTACGGCAAACTTAACAATGTGCCTTTTAGTGAAGATGATGACAGCCTGATTGGCGCCACGACCCATCACCGCTGGGCTTATGCCACCTCGAAGGCGCTGGACGAATTTTTGGCGCTGGCTTATCACAAAGAGATGGACCTGCCGGTGGTGGTCTTTCGCCTGTTTAACACCATCGGGCCGCGCCAGCGTGGGCGTTATGGCATGGTGGTGCCGCGTTTCGCGCGGCAGGCGCTCTCGGGCGCGGACATCACGGTTTACGGAGACGGGCAGCAGAGCCGTTGTTTTTGCGATGTGCGCGATGTGGTGCCTGCGATAATGGAACTGGCTGCCGAGCCACAGGCCGAGGGCCGCGTGTTCAATGTTGGCGCGCAAGTGGAGATCGCTATCCTCGATTTGGCGCACAAGGTGAAAGAGATGACCGGCAGCCAATCCGCCATAATCCTTGTGCCCTATGAGCAGGCCACCGAACAGGGTTTCGAGGACATGCACCGCCGCGTTCCCGATATCGGCCGCATTCACAAGCTGTTGGGCTGGGAGCCGCGCATTCCGCTGGAGCGCTCAATCGCCGATATCATCCTGCAACTTAAGCAGGAGGGCCCGGGCGACCCGATCTCGGAGCGACCGGTGAGCGAGAGAGTGGTGGTGGGCTGAGCGCTCGCTGGGGCCGGGAAGGTGACTGAAAAAGCAGCGCTGATAGAAAAGATCAATCGGCGCGATGCTCGCGTGGGCGTGATCGGGCTCGGTTATGTTGGCCTGCCGCTGGCGGTGGAATTCGCGAACGCGGGTTTTTCGGTGCTGGGCATCGATACCGACGCGAGAAAGGTGGCTGCCCTGAACGCCGGCGACAGCTACGTTCCGGATGTGCCCGCTGATGTCATCGGGGGCCTGGTGGCAGCGGGCAAACTGGCAGCCAGCCAGGATTATGAAGCCATTGCGAAGCTGGATGCCATCAGCATCTGCGTGCCTACCCCGCTGCGCAAAACGCGCGATCCGGACATGTCGTATGTCGTCAGCGCAGCCGAGCGAATCAGCGAGCATCTGCGCCCCGGCATGTTGATAGTCTTGGAGAGCACAACCTATCCCGGCACCACCATCGAGGTGGTGCTGCCACGCATGTTGAGCAACGGCTACACTGCCGGAGAGGATACCTTTGTCGCTTTTTCTCCGGAGCGCATCGACCCGGCAAATCCGACCTACGGTGTGCGCAACACTCCCAAAGTGATCGGTGGAGTGACGCCGGCCTGCACCGAGGTGGCCGTGGCCCTGTACGCGACAGTGGTGGAGCAGGTTGTGCCGGTCTCCTCCACTCAGGCTGCAGAAATGGTGAAACTGCTGGAAAATACCTTCCGGGCGGTGAACATCGGGCTAATCAACGAAATCACCATCATGTGCGACAAGCTCGGCGTGGATGTGTGGGAGGTGATTGCCGCGGCGAAAACCAAGCCGTTTGGCTACATGCCGTTTTATCCGGGGCCCGGTCTGGGAGGTCACTGTATTCCCATTGATCCGCTCTATCTTTCGTGGAAATTGAAATCGTTGAACTTCAACGCGCGCTTCATCGAGCTCGCCGATGAAATCAACACAAACATGCCGCGCTATGTGGTCAGCAAGGTGACCGAGGCGCTGAACGAAGACAGAAAGCCGGTGCGCGGCTCACAGATCCTTGTCTTGGGTGTCGCTTATAAACCAGATGTGGACGACGTGCGCGAATCCCCGGCAATCGACATCATCCAGTTGCTGCAGCAACAGGGCGCAGCCGTGAGTTTCCATGACCCGCATGTCGCCGATTTGCGCTTTGACGACATTGAGATGCGCTCGGTCGAGTACGGAGTGGCCACGGTTGCGTCCGCTGACTGCGTGCTGATTGTGACCGATCACAGTGCATATGATTGGGCCGAGATTCTCGACAACGCGCAACTGGTGGTGGATACCCGCAACGCCACGGCCGACCTGCTGGGCCGCGCCAGGGTAGTGACGCTGTAACGCCAAAACACAGATGCGCCTTTGCGTGGTGGCCGGCTCTTTTCATCCCGAGGTCGGCGGCCCCTCCACTTATCTGCACCGACTGCTCCCTGCGCTAATCGAACGTGGCCACCACGTGACCGTGGTCACCCATACCGATGCTGGCCGCAGCGGCTGTGATGGCAGCTTTTCCTATCCGGTCTATCGCGTTTCCCGCCGCTGGCCACTTCCGCCCCGGCTGCTGCTGTTCAGCTGGCGTGTCTTACGGGAAGCGTGGACGGCTGACCTGCTTTTCGTTAGCGATTACGGATTGCCGGCGGCGCTGGCGAACTTGCTTTTGCGCAAACCGATGGTACTGAAAAACGTGAGCGACTTTGCCTGGGAATTCAGCACTCGGCATGGCTGGCTGCCGCCTGGCGAGAGCATTGACGAGTTTCAACTGCGGCGTCACGGTTGGCGCGTGCGCATGCTGCAGCGGCTGCGCGCATGGTACGTGCGCGCAGCGAGTGTGGTGATAGTGCCCAGCGGCTACATCGGGGCACTGGTCGCCGGCTGGGGCGTTGCGGTTGAGCGCACGCGGGTGATTCGCAATGCGTTGGACGAGCGTCAGTTTGCATCCTTACCGGAACAGGCTGCTGCCCGGGCGCTTTGCGGGCTGCCGGCCACGGATCCATTGCTGCTCACCGCAGCGCGGCTGGCCCCGTGGAAAGGAATCGCTGGGATTATCCGCGCGCTGCCGCGGGTGCAGCGCCGTTTTCCAGATGCGCGGTTGCTCATCGCCGGCGATGGTCCGGAGCGCGCCGAGCTGCAGGCGCTTGCCACGCGTCATAAGGATGCGGTGCAATTCCTCGGGATGCAATCGCAGCAGCGCGTGCATCACTTGATGCGGGCGGCAGACGTGTTTGTGCTATTTTCCACCTACGAGGGTCTGCCGCACACAGTGCTGGAGGCCATGACCTGCCGCACGCCGGTAGTGGCCTCAGCAGTCGGCGGCACCGTGGAGGTCGTCACAGACGGGCGCACTGGGCTGCTCGTGCCCATCGGCGATGAAGAGGCGCTGGGCGCGGCCATCTGCCGGGTATTGAAGGAACCGGATTTCGGCCGTGCGCTGGCCGACCGGGCGCACGGCAAATTGGGGCGCTTTTCGTGGGAACAGTTGCTTGCCGACACCGAAGCGGCACTGCTGGAGGCGGCGGCGTGAACCTGCTCATGCTCAGTGGGGACACCTCGGTTGTCCGCGGTGAGCGGCGCGCCTTCCACAACACGCTGAGCGAGTTCTCAAATTACTGGGACAGAATCGATATTCTCACCCATCGCGTTCGGGGTGTTGCGCGCCATGATTGTTTTGAAAACGTCACTTTTTACCCCTCGCCTTGGGGCAAGATGATACAACCTTTTTATGTCTGGAAGAAAGGGCGCGCGCTAGCTGCAAGACGGCGCTATGATTTAATCGTCTCGCATGATTACGGTTTCTTCTTGCACGGCACTGGCGCGCGCTGGCTCTCGCAGGCGAGCGGCGTGCCGTATGTGAGCGAAATCCATCATGTGGACGGCTATCCGCGCGGCGCCAATGTGCGCGAGCGCCTGCAGCCTATACTCACCCGCCGATATGTGCGCGGTGCGATGTCCCGCGCGCTCGGCTTTCGCATCACAAACGCAGGCGAGTTGCGGCCTTTGCTGCGCAGCTGGAGCGTGCCCGCCGAACAGCTTTTTCTGCTCTACAGTCTGTATCTGGATTTTGACGTCTTTCGGCCTGAAAACACTGTGATTGAATATGACGCCATTTTTGTTGGTCGCCTGACACCGAACAAAGCGCCGTTCCTGTTTTTGGAGGGGATTGCGGCTGCGGCGCGAAAACGCGAGGGCTTGCGCGTGTTGATAATTGGCGCCGGCCCGCTGGGGACGAGACTGCGCGCGCGGGCTGCTGGACTGGGTCCGGCTGCCAGTGTTGAGTTCCGCGATTGGGTGGCCGCTCCCCGGGAGCTGGCTGATATGTACCGCCGCTCTCGCTGTCTAATCTGTACTTCGTTCAGCGAAGGCGGCCCGCGGGTGGTGGCCGAAGCGCTGGCGTGTGGCGTGCCGGTAATCAGTACACGGGTGGGGCTGGCGGGGGAATTGGTGCAGGATGAGGTGAACGGATTCTCTATCGATTGGTCGGCGGATGATATCGCGGCGCGGTTGGAGCAAATCGTCGCTGTCCCTGAATTGCGCGCCCGCATGGCGCTGGCGGCGCCGCGCTCGGTGCAGCGCTTCGAAAAATCGCGCGTAATCCGAGAGTATGCCCACGGGTATCATCACCTGGCGGCGACATGAGATTACTTTATATCACCTACAAAGTGGACGCTCACGACTCGCTTGTCGGTCATGTTGTCGGCTGGGTCAGTGCACTGGCCTCTCATTTGGAACGCATTGAGGTGGTCTGTCTGGCGGCGGGCGCAGCCGAGTTGCCCGAAAACGTGCGCGTGCACTCGCTGGGAAAGGAGCGGGGGGGGCGCCGTGTCACGCGATGGCCGCGTTTTTTTCAGACGATTTGGCGGCTGCGGGACGGGGTCGATGCGGCCTTCTGCCAGTTTAGCCCGCAATATGTTCTGGCAATTGCGCCTCTGGCGAAACTGCGCGGCTGGCCGATTGTCTTCTGGTACACGCATCGACATGTGGGCTCGCCGCTTCGTGCGGCGACTGCCCTGGTTGATAGCGTGGTGACTGCATCGCCGGAAAGTTTCCGATTGAGTTCGGCGAAGCTGCGCGTGATTGGGCACGGCATCGATACCGAGCATTTCAAACCGGAACCGGCCGCGCGAGTTTCGCCGCCGGTGGTGCTGGCGGTGGGCCGGCGCGCGCCGATTAAGAATT